>JAEEGK010000564.1_pt1 | contig 92297 bp, 67 predicted proteins | sample 8958771 | NCBI WGS metagenome assembly JAEEGK01 (sample SAMN16246547, study PRJNA631951) | gut metagenome | biome: gut microbiome; feature: rumen; material: SC-attached | host: Bos | place: Iran: Karaj | collected 2018-10
GCACAGCCGAGCGGCGCAGGTCAAGGTAGCGGTATTTCATCCGCAGGTCGTCGCCGCCATCGGTATTGTCCTCAATGGTGAAAGGCGGCACTTCCGACGGGTTGAGCACCGTCAGGCGGCTCACGGCAATCTCAATGTCGCCTGTGGCCATTTTCGAGTTTTTGCTCTCACGCTCAATCACTTTGCCCTCAACCTGAATCACAAACTCACGGCCAATGGCTTTCACCTGCTGAACGAGTTCTGGTTTGTCGGCGTCGAAAACCAACTGTGTTATTCCGTAGCGGTCGCGCAAATCGACGAAGGCCATTCCGCCCAACTCGCGTGTCTTCTGGACCCAACCGCACAGCGTGACGGTCTGGCCTATGTTAGCGGCATTGAGTTCGCCGCAAGTGTGTGTACGATACATAATGTTTTATTTTTTGCAGCGGCAAAGGTAATAAGGGAAAACGAAAAACGTAAACGAAAACTGGAAAGCACAAAAAAAGCCGCAAGCGCTTGTTATTGATTACGCTTGCGGCATGTAATCACTATTCAGATTTTGGCCAAACCTTTTTCCCGCCCATAAAGACTTGCATATTGCTGATAGTGAACGTTCCCTCACCATTATGATGGATTTCACGACTACCATCTTGATATCCGGCAAGATTGATTTCAATACCAATATATTTCGCACCTTTCTCGCCAATTACGCCACCCCACACAACGTCAGTCTCGTCACCTCGGCCAACGGTAAACGTCTCTCCCATTCTACTATCGAAGTCATCAAATCTGAGTTCGGTGTTCTCATTCTCTTTCCAAGCGTCCCAATCCTTGTCAACATCTTCGAGAATGTACTTATCCGCCCCCGAACAGATACGGAAACCGGCTGTTTCTGCCTTTCCCTCCCACTTTATGCTGAACATCAATTGAAAATCTTTGTCCACTTCTTGGTTTTCCAGTTCATGGAACACCACCTCGAAATTATCATCCCAAAAAGCAGCGTTGCCATTCTCATCCTCACCAACTATGCCTCCAACATTTATAGTAAAATTGCTGAAGTCTTTGACTTGTCCTGTCGGTGCATTATTTCCACTTAAGAACCAAATGTTATTGCCTGAATAAGCATTTCGAATCTCATATTTATCTTTTTTAAAAATGGCCGTCAGATAAACATATTCATCATACACATCGAACTTGCGCGGATTTTCTGTGCTACCATCGCTCCATTGTTTGAATTTGTATTCGTCGCCGTCGCTGACAGTTATAATTGCTGTCTGGCCATACTCGTAAGCACCGGCCACTTGGTATACAATGTCGTCGTCATCTAAAGGCACATAATTCTTGTTGATTGAAAGCAACTGCCGAGCATCAAATGAATTTTCATATTCGTCTAACGCATATACATACACACGATATAAAGGATTAATCTCATCGAACAAAGCTTCAAGATAAATGTCATTTTCTGCAATAATCTTACGCGGATTGTCGGTTTCGCCATCGCTCCACTGCGTAAAGACATAATTATCGTAAGGTACGGCAGTGAGTTCAATAACTGCGCCAATTTTTCGCATGCCCATCTCTCCTTCGCCCGATATATTCACATAGCCTTTCGATGGGTGGGCTGTGGCGCCTATCAATACTTTAGGTGACAAATCCATATTCAAACCCATCGGTTCCGACACACAGAACACTCCTTGGCTTTTCTCCATTCCAAGCAGCCGAACGGCAAATACAAATTTCTGCGAATCATCAAGTGAACCTAATGCGTCATACACCATTTCGGGTGAAACTGATGCCTCAAGTTGGCTTGTAGTCATAACCAATTTATAATCACGTTCAGTTTCGCCCCACATATTGTCATCGTCGGTGGCACGGGCAACGCAAACCTCAAACATGGATACAACGGCGTTTCCGTGGTTGGTGTGAATTCGCGGTGTCTCCCACTGAAGATTATAAGCGTCATTCCCTTGATACACATAAACATAACTCTTATCGATACTGCTTAACACAGCCTTATCGTCATCAATGTAATCATCACAGGCGGCCAAAAGTACCACCATAACCACACCTATTATATATTGTATTGTTTTCATATCATTATCAGTCTTTTATGTTGATGTTAAGTTTCACGCCTATGCTGAAGATTCTTGGACGCTGACAGATGCCTGAATAATCAATTCCATCGTAGATTTCTGGGTCGCGGCCATCGTATTTAGTCACGACAAACGGATTCTCAACCGCTGCATACGCACGCCCCGAGAACAACCACAAATCTGTGAAGCGATAGCCCAGCACAATGTTGTCGATGCGCAGGAACGACGAGTTGTGTATGTCGCTGGCTAAAGGCAGATATGATTGACCGACATAGGATAGTTCTGCATTATAGTTGAGATTATACCTGTCGGCACTTCCGTGGGCATTGATTTGCAGATATCCGCCCATAACTTCAAAATAGGTATTGAAACCGCCAACAACCGAAGGCACAGGGCTCAACTCTGATGATTTTCGGTCTTTATTATCGAAATAACCATCATTATTCTGGTCGATAAACATATTCGGCACCAAATTGTCGCTCTTGTCATAAACTTGTTCAAAAACACTGTAGGTCAATGGCTTGTCATCAGTTACATAAATATCGCCATTGCCTGCCATCAACTCCTCATAATCATCGCTATCGACAATAATGCTTCCGTTGACACCCAAATTTGCCCCAATTCGCCATTTGACGACGTCAGTATCTATCAGTTTAGCGCCAATGCGGAAATCGGCACCAACATTTGTGAGCGACATTGTCTTGTAATCCTGGCTGCCCATATAATCGTAATATGGCTCCTCGTTGTGGTGAATATAGAAATCGAGCGAACCATAGACTTTGCTTTTCAAATTACCTCTGTCGATACCAAGATTATAAGTGAACGCATCGAACTTGCTGATGCCATCAGGACGGTGACCAACCGTGACACCCGAAATGCCAAATCCAGAGTGCAAGGTGACTGAACTGGCGACCTTCACGCCAAGCGAAACCGCAGTTGTCATTTTGTTGTAATCACCCTCATCGATTTCAGAATCGTGCATATTCAGCCGTGTGTTAACATTCATGAAATAGCGGTTGAGAGCCACGTTCAATTGTCCGTAAAGAGCGGTCATGTCAGCAACGGAATGTTCGGCTCCGTTAGGTTCAAGAACATGAATGTCCTTGTAATCATAGTTATTAAGTGCGGCTCCCACTTTCAGTTCGAGATAATATTTCTTTCCAAACTGATGATTTATATCAACATTGCCATCAAGCATCAACGCACTGCTACCGTCAAGGTCGGAGTTGTAGCCTGCAGTAAGGTTCAGATGCAAATCCTCGAACGAGTGAACCGAATAATCGGCTTTCAAGACACCCGAGAACCTGTTGAAATCTGACTTGCTAGTTTCTGAACCTGCCACACTGTCGTTGTAATAACCGCGAACTGTGCTGGTGGATGTGATTTTTTTGTAATAAGCATTGAAATCGATTTTTAAATGCTTGTCGAGCAGACTCGGCCCCAACCATACGCTTCCTGAAAGGCGGTCATATTTATTGTCTCCCAAAATACTGCTTATCGAGTTATAGCCCAGTGCAGCCCGGTAAGGCATCGGTCCTGCCAACCCGCGAACTGCGAGGTTGTGCTTTGTGCTGAATGAGTTTTTGTAATCGGGGTCAATATTTTCCGATGTTTTCCATTTGTCATCATTATCGCAAGTGTTCAACGAGCCATTGCCGTCGTACGACACTGCCAGCATCTTGTCCGACGGTTGGCGGGTCTTAATCACAATCACACCATTGCGCCCCATTTCACCATACTGCGCTGTGGCGGGTATGTCTTTCAGCACTCTGATGGATTCTATATCATTGGGATTCAATGCCGAAACCGTTGAGAGTCCGCCGTAATAGTCATACATTCCGTCGACAACAAACAACGGCTCAGACAAATTGTCTGTTGGCGAATCGCCGCCGCGCATCCGATAGTGGACAATGCCTGAAGCATCGGGAACAACCTCAAGCCCCGGCACCTTGCCCAAAAGGAATTGATGGATATCAGTTTCGAGGCCAGTTTCAATATCATCGATTTGAATCAGCGTACTGGCTGTGGTGAGCGCGTAAAAATTGTCGTTGCCATAGAAGGAGCCGATACTACTCAGAATTGCGGGTTTGAGTTGAAGGTCGGCAGTTGGCAAATCGGCCACAGCCACTTCCAAATCCATATAGCCTTCATAACTGATAACCAGCACTGCGTCAGAAGCGGCAGAAATCTGAAACTCACCAGTCGGGCCTGTGATGGTGGAAATTGTTGTGCCCTTCACAATCACGTTGGCTCCAATAAGAGGCTCACCGGCACGATCTTTCACAATGCCGCTTACCCGCCCCTGCGCAAAAACTGCTCCTGCAGACAGCACAAAGACACAAATCATTATAAGGAAAAATCTCAATTTCATAGCTAATAGCATTTTTAAGCACGCAAGATAATGATTTTCGGCAACTAATAATGCAACAATCTGCATTTTTTATTAGAGACGATAAGAAATGGGTCCAAACAAAAAAAAACGCCAATGCCGAAGCACTGACGTTTTTTCCTTAAAATAACTAACTTTTTTATACCAAATGAGAAATCAATTCCTCGCGGTCGCCGGGCAGATAGTCGATGACCGGAATCTCAACCATTGTGTAGCAACCAGGTTTCTGCTTCATGGCGGCACGGGCAGTGTTCACAAGCACCTGACCAGTGAGTGCGGGATTGTTAATCTTCATCTTGAACTCGAAAAGTTGGTTTTGAGTCTTACCCGATACGCCCTTGCGCTCAAGCAGGACACCGTGTCCCATGTCGCGGCAGTCGTCGACGCTGGCAACTGGGATAACGTGCAACTCATCGTGTGCAAAATAGTCGTCGGCCTTCAGTTCGTCGCAAACCTGCTGAGCGGTGAATCCGTCCTCAAGTTCAACGTAAACCAGACGGCTGTGGATGCCGGCACCTTGCGGCATTGTCATTGAAAGAGCATTTTTAACGCCCTTCTTCGAGCGAGCCACAACCGAGTGTCCCATGCTCATTCCCGGACCGAAGTTTGTCCATGTAAGTCCTTTGGGTGCAAGGCTTTGCATCAGTGTGCGAACGATAGAGTCCGACCCCGGATCCCAGCCTGCCGAGATGACAGAAACGGCATTGCCAGCCTTAGCTGCGGCATCGAGCGAGCGGCGCAACTGAACAATCTGAGTGTGAATATCGAAACTGTCGACAGTGTTGATTCCCAAAGCCAGGCACTCTTTTGCGTGCTCCTCAACGCTGCGGGTTGGTGTGGCCAGAATGGCAACATCCACGTCCTTCAGTTCCTTAATAGATTTAACAATTTCAATTCCAGCAAGTTCTGCCGGACGGTCGGCAGCGCCGTTGCGGCGTACAATTCCGGCCAATTCCATATCAGGCGAAGCAAGAAGTGCTTCCAATGCGTAATGGCCAATGTTTCCATAGCCAACAATCGCAACTCTAATCTTTTTCATATCAGTAAAAATTTATGGTACAAAGAAAAAAAGAAGTTGGCCGCGGCGGCATACGTGATTAACTGATTTTGAAAACCTGGCATGCATATCTCCTTTTTCGGACACACGCGGTGTGTCCCTACGATTGCGGACGCCACATTGTGACGTCCCTACTTAAAACTTCAAAACTTATAACTTAAACCCTCCCCTCACTCCTCATACTGGTCGCGCTTGCTGCCGGCGTAGACGCTGTATTTGCGGAACGAGCATTCGAGCGCGCCGTTGTAAAGTTTGATTTTCCGTTCGGGGCGGAGGCCGATGAAATTCATCAGTTCGGTATTGCTGCCGATAATCCACACCTCGTAGCCGGTGAATTCGCTTTTCAACTTGTCGCCGATTTTCTGGTAGAAGATGCGCAAATCGTTGGGTTGCAGGCGTTCGCCGTAAGGTGGATTGGTGATGATGGTGCCTGCGGCTGTGGCGGGGCGCAGGTCGAAGAAGTTCTTCAGTTGCACGTTGATTTTCTTGCTCAGGAACGCCGCCTTGATGTTCATCTCGGCCGCTTTCACCGCACCCGGATTCAAATCGCTGCCCGCAATGGTGTATTTGAATTCCGGCACTTCGAGCGTTTCATCGGCAATGTCCGACAGAAGGTCGGCATCGAAATCGCTCCATTTCTCGAAGGCGAACTGGCTGCGGAAGGTTCCTGGAGCAATGCCGTAGGCAATCATGGCAGCCTCGATGAGCAGTGTGCCCGAGCCGCACATTGGGTCGTAAAAATCGGAATTGGCGTTCCAGCCCGAGAGCATAATCATTCCGGCGGCAAGCACCTCGTTGATAGGCGCCTTTACGCTTGCCTGTCGGTAGCCGCGCTTGTAGAGCGGCTCGCCCGAACTGTTGAGCAGCACCGTAACGTGGGTTTGTGCAATGTGAATCTCAATCCGCAGGTCGGGATTTTCGGTATCCACATTGGGGCGCTTGCCTGTACGGCGGCGGAACTGGTCGACAATGGCGTCTTTGGCCTTCAGTGCCGCATACTGCGAGTGAGTAAAGATGGTGGAATTGGTGGTTGCCGAAATGGCAAGTGTCTCATTAACACTCATATATTCATCCCAATTGATGCGGCCAATCTCTTTGTAATAGGTGTCTTCGTTTTTTGCTTCAAAATCGGCTATCGGCTTAAGCACGCACAGAGCCGTGCGCAGGCAGTAGTTGGCACGATACATCAGAGCCTTGTCGCCTTCGAACGACACGGCGCGAATCAGTTTTTTGATGTTCACCGCGCCAAGCGCTTCCAACTCGCCGACCAGTACATCCTCTAGCCCGGCAAAAGTTTTGGCTACCATCTGAAAAATTTCCGATTTTGTTTTGTTGTCAGTCATCGCTATTCCTTTTGAAATCGGTTGCAAAGCAATATAATATCAGTTTTTTATGCAACTATTTTGTGCCACCAGCCTGTTTTCGCCCAAAACGTTGTTAACGTTTGCAGATATTTTTAAAAGTTGAATACCAAATGGTTGTTTCTTTTCCTCAAAATGCAATTCGCTTCCGGAAAACATTATTGTCAAAAATCTTGGAACACCATAACCTCGTTGAACGCTACTTTTGCGATGAAAAAATTGAGACATGAATATTCAGAGTTAAACCAATGAAAATGAAAGAAATAAATCACTCTTAACATCGTCAAGAGAAGTGGGTTACGCAATTCGCAGGAAATGGTTTTATGATTTATCTCAATATAATTTTTGAATCAAACCATTTTCAAAAGCGTAAAACGCAAACAAAAATAATGAGTATGGATACGAACATAGTTAATGTAATTAATTGTTTTAAAATAATTTAAAAAATGAGGAAAACAGTATTGGCTATTTCCGCATTCTTGCTGCTATCGACTGCAGCAAGAGCGCAAGACGAAAAATTCAAGGCTCTTTTCATGTACAACTTCACAAAGTACATAGAGTGGCCGCAGGCGAAACAGTCTGGTAATTTTGTTATTGGTGTTTGTGGCAACGCCTCCATTGTTCCGGAGTTGCAAGAAATCGCCAGCAAGAAAACCGTTGGTTCGCAAAAAATTGAAATTAAAGAAGTTGCATCGAGCGATGATCCCGCAAAACTGCACATTCTGTATGTAACTGAAGACAAAACGGAGGCTGTTGACGGATTTGTTGGCAAGGTTAAAGGCAAGGGCGTTGTGCTGATTACCGACAAACCGGGGCTCGCCGAAGCAAAATCGGGCATCAACTACATCAAGGATGGTGGCCGACTGAAATACGAGGTAAGCCACAAGCACTTGTCGGAAGAAGGTGTAAAAGTATCATCGCAGTTGGCCCAGTTGGGTAGCGCTGTTGACTAAAAGGAAAAATAAAACTCTAATTATTGGAAAATGGAAAAATTGATACTCTGCGTAACGTTGGCCTTTGCGATTGTAGGCCAACTATTCGCTCAAAACAAAGATGTGTCGTCAATGACCAAAGACGATATTATGCAACTCACATACGACGAGTTGCTTGAAATGCCGTTTGAGGACGTGCTAAAACTGGCCGACATCATGGGCGTCTCGATGGACGACTTGTTTGCCATGATTATGAACAAATCGGTGTCGTCGGCATCAAAGAAGGCTGAGGACTCGTTCAAATCGCCGCTTTCATCAACGGTTATCACCAAGGCAGAGATACGCTCCTACGGCATCAGTTCGATTGAGGAGGCTCTGCGCCTGATTCCGGGCATGATTGTGCAGGAAAAGACCAACGGAATGTACGACGTGCACATCCGCGGCCTGAACAACATTCCTGACAACCAGATGATGCTCTACACCGAGAACTCAAACATTCTGCTGATGATTGACGGCCGCATTGCACACAACTACGCAACCGGCAACCTGAACTTCGACATTCTGCCGATCGGCATCGAGGATATTGAGCGCATTGAGGTTGTGCGTGGCGCGAACTCTGCACTCTACGGACCGAACGCTGTTACGGGTGTAATCAACATCATCACTGAGAAGCCCGGCGAGAATTCAAAAACACTGCAAGGCAGCATGATGATGGGCACACAAGAAAACTACATCGGCGATGTGGCTTTCCGCAAGAACATCAACAAGAAGTTAAGTGTAGGCATCACGGCCAACCTGCAATACCGCCGCCGCAACACCAATCAGCTTTATGTCTATCCGACTCACGGACTTTACTATTCGAAAATGTCGGATGGTGAGAAATACTATTTCAAAGACGGCATGAGCAAAGGCCAGATGGCGTATTTGATGGGAATGGTTGACGCCGAAGGCAATCCGTATAACCCGCCGGTAGTGAATGCCGATGGTTCTGTAACACTCATCCCCGACCTATCGAAGGCAAAACTCATCGACGCCTCGCAAGGCGGCTACTACGATGCAACCGACATCAAGAATCTGAAGCAGGCCTTTACTTTTGGCGCCATTGCCGAACAGATTCCCGATGCGCTGAAGGTACAGATACTTGAAATCCAAAAAGGAAAGTATGAGCAAAGCCCCGACGCCTTTCTACATAATTATGGAAGCGAGCCATCAGCGGCTACCGTAGAAGCATTCCTTGGCGGCTTGGCCAACAACCTGCCATATTCACTCTACGAAATTATTGAAAACCAAGGCGATATAACTGAAATGCTTGAAGACCCGGGGATGTCGCGCAAGACTTACGGCTTCAACTCTTATTTGAACTACCGTCCGACAGAAGATATGAATTTTGACGTATCGTTCGGCTACCAACACTCACGCGTGGGTGCAACACCAATTGGCGAGATTCCGTTCCTGCTCTGCGAGCGCGAATCGAAAACCGGATACTTCAACCTGAACTCGAGCATCTACGGTCTGAGTCTGAACGCCAGCTACATGGGCGGTGTACAAGACTACCAGAAGGGTAAACCCGGATTCAAGGTGTTCATGAACAACCTTCAGGTGAATGCCGAGTACGACATCAAGTTGGGCGACCTGAGCGTTGTGCCTGGTTTGGCTTACTATCATGTATGGCAGACCGACTACATTCCTGACTACATCAATCCGAACGACCCGTCCGATTTCCGCTGGGAGTACCACGACCACGATTACAAATTCACATCAAGCCGGCACCTTTCAGGCAGCCAAGGTGGCGAGGACGCCAAACTGACCAACTTTGCGCCAAGTTTGCGACTGGACTACCGTTTGGGCGATTTCCGCGTGCTCGGCGCTGTGCGTTTCGACAAAACCAACATCCCCGACGAGTGGAACCCCTCGTATCAGATTGCAGCCAACTACTCAATCAACGAGAACAACCTTATCCGTGCATCGTTTGGCACAGCAAAGCGCTCTGCCAACATCATCAACTCAAGCGCCAAATACACATGGTACCGCGATGGTCTGATGCCGCCTGACACCATCTACTTCAAAGGCGACAAAGACGCTCCGCTGACCAAAATCAAGAGCGCAGAGTTGGGATACCGCTGGCGCCCGACCGAGAAAATCCTTGTCGACGCTGAGGCATATTATTCAATAAGTGAAGATTACGGCGCACTCAAGGCATACCAGTCACAGGTTATCATGCCGTCAGAAAAACTCAATGCCTTCATGACCAATCCAGAAGTATTGAAATCGCTCCGAAGCATCACCGAAGGTGACCTGGACATGGCAGCACTGAGCACATTCATGGCCAATTCGAGCGTTATTTCCACCATCAAATATGACAAACTGCCTTATAAGGTTAATCAGATGGGCTTCGGCGTGAACATCGACTGGATTATCTCGAAGAAGTTGATTGCCAAGGTGAATGCCAACATTCAGCAGACAAAAATCGACAACTACTACGCCTACAACCAGAACACCGAAATTCTTGGGCAGTTGGGCCAGATTTTCGGCATGATTACGAACGTTCCGTCGCTGGCTGAGGATTTACAGACCGACGCCATCAACGAGCTTATGGCAAGCGGAACCTTTACCGAGCAGCAATTGATGAAAGTTTTGGGTGTTCATGTCGACGAAAACGGAAACCAGACGCCGATACCCGTTGATTTCGAATCAGACGATTTCAAGACTTATTTCAGAACGTACACGAACTACCTGCACCGTGCAATGGGCGATATTGACCATGCGAAAGTTGCAGAAATCACTGCGGCATATATAGCGGCAGAAGACAAGGCTGAATTCCTTAACACCCTAAAGACCAGCGAGAACAACACTGAGTATGCCGCATATTATGCTCTTAAGTATGGCGTTTATAACGACGACGGCATATTCACCTTCGGTAACTCGAATCCGTATGAATTGCCAACTGATAACGGTCACAAGCATAAAGCCACTCCGTCGTTCTATGGCATGATTGGCCTCATCTACAAGCCGACTCCGAAATTTGATGTTACCGCCTACGGCAACTATCTTGGCAAGCGCACCTACGCAACCAAGTACAACATGGGCGACAATGCTGTTGAGTTGAAGGACCGCTTCACTTTGAGCATGAAACTCGCCTACAAGCCGGTTCCGGGAATGGAAGTGTTCCTGAATGGTCACAACCTGCTCAACAACGAGCAGCGTGAGTTCCCCTACGGCGACAAGATTGGAGGTATCTACTCGATTGGAATTAACTTTGGATTCTAAAATAGAAGTATAGTTTGTGGTTAATTAATTTTGTGGTTAATTAATTAGTTGGGGGCTGTCCGGGAAACCGGGCAGCTTTTTTTGTTTTTCACACCAAACTCCGCCAACGTTTGCAATCAATGCAATGATTTGAATACAAGCATATTATAAAAAAGAAAGACAAATTTGTTCGCCACTTTTTTTTGCGCATATATCCAATTAGCCGCCTTAATATTAAGCGTAAAAATTACTTTTGTATTGGTTAGGTTGGTGCGTAACTAACAATTTGTTAATTAGACACTATATGAACAAAACATCGGGAGGCTTCCCAATTTCTGGTTTCGATGGGGATTTAAAATGTAAGAAACCAGACAAAATGCAGGCTATCAACATAAGGTATATCGGCAATAAGGAAACCAATCCACGAGCCGCAATGCAAATGATTGATTCTGAAAGTTTTTTTAAACTCAGCAGTTTCACCGGTAAACGCGCCGACGTGGCTCCGATAGCAGCAATCACTTCTTTTTTCGACAATAAAACAACACCTTATAAAATCAATGCAGGGCTGAGTTAGACGGTGCTTATTATCCGACCTCAGCTTTCAATTTTTCAAAAAAACGACCCGAACAAAAACAAAATGAAATTAAAAACGTAGAAAGGCTTTAATAAAAAGAATATTAAGTGACTATTATGAAGTTGTTAATTGGTTAAATAAATTTTTTAATGATGAGAAAAACAGTATTGGCTATTTTCGCATTCTTGCTGCTAGCAACTGCAGCAAGAGCGCAAGACGAGAAGTTCAAGGCGCTTTTCATGTACAATTTCACAAAGTACATTGAGTGGCCTCAGGCGAAACAGTCTGGTAATTTTGTAATTGGCATTTATGGCAACAATTCCATTGTTTCGGAGTTGACATTAATCGCCAGCAAGAAAACCGTTGGTTCGCAAACAATTGAAATAAAGGAGATTTCGGACAGTGATGACCCTACAAAACTGCACATCCTTTATGTAACCGCTGACAAATCAAGCGCTGTTGACGGATTTGTTGGCAAGATTAAAGGTAAGGGCGTTGTGCTGATTACCGACCAACCAGGGTTTGCTCAGGAAAAATCGGGTATCAACTACGTCAAGAATGATGGCAAGTTGCAATTCGAGGCAAGCGACAAGCACCTTAGTGAAGAGGGTGTGAAAGTGTCGGCACAATTGTATAATCTGGGTAAGAAAGTTGACTAAGGAACTATTAACTAATTTTTTGTATAAATGAAAAAACTGATACTCTGCGTAACGTTGGCCTTTGCGATTGTGGGCCAACTATTCGCTCAAAACAAAGACGTGTCGTCGATGACTAAGGACGACATTATGCAACTCTCATACGACGAATTGCTTGAAATGCCGTTTGAGGACGTGCTGAAACTGGCCGACATTATGGGCGTCTCGATGGACGACCTGTTCGCCATGATTATGAACAAATCAGTGTCGTCAGCATCAAAGAAGGCTGAGGACTCGTTTAAATCGCCTCTGGCATCAACAGTTATCACCAAGGCTGAGATTCGCTCATACGGCATCACCTCACTTGAGGAGGCACTGCGCCTTGTGCCGGGCATGATTGTTCAGGAGCGCACCAACGGCATGTACGACATTCACATCCGTGGCTTGAACAACATTCCTGACAACCAGATGATGCTCTACACCGAGAACATGAACACATTGCTGATGATTGACGGCCGTATTGCGCACAACTACGCAACAGGCGGCATCGACTTCACAATGCTTCCAATCGGTGTTGAGGATGTTGAGCGTATTGAGGTTGTACGTGGCGCCAATGCCGCACTCTACGGCCCGAACGCAGTGAATGGCGTTATCAACATTATTACTGAGAAAACCACCCAGAACTCGAAAGAGCTGCAGGGCAACCTGACCATGGGTACTCACGAGAATTATGTTGGTGACGTGGCTTACCGCAAGAACATCAACAAGAAGTTGAGCGTGGGCCTGACGGCCAACCTGCAATACCGCCGCCGCAACACCAATGAACTCTATGTTTACCCGACACAGGGTCTTTACTTCTCGAAAATGAACGAGGGTGAGAAGTACGTGGCACAACAAGGTTTGAACCAAGGCCAGATGGCTTATTTCTTAGGTATGGTTGACGACAAAGGCAACCCATACAACACACCGGTATTTGATGCTGATGGCAACATGACACTGATACCCGACCCAAAACACGCCAAGCTGATTGACGCTTCTGAGGGCGGATACTACAAGACAACCGACATCGAGAATCTGAAGCAGGCCTTCACATTCGGTGCCATTGCCGGCCACCTTCCTGACGAATTCAAAGCCGACATTCGTAAAATTCAAGAGCAAAGGGTACAAAACGACCCGGAAGGCTTTAAAGCTGATTATGGCACTGACACCCCGTCGGCTGCAACTGTTGCCGCATTCCTTCAAGGTTTGGCCAACAACATGCCTTACGGTCTTTACAATGCTATGGAGAGCGAAATTGACATTGCCAGCATGTTCGACGACCCTGGAATGTCGCGTAAGACATACGGTTTCAACTCTTACGTATCGTATCGTCCGCTCGAAGATGTAACATTCGACCTCTCGTTCGGCTACCAGCAGTCGCGCGCCAACTCTATTCCTGTTGGTGAGATGCCGTTCTCGTTGGCCGAGCGTATTTCAAAAACAGGTTATGTGAATTTGGACGCCAGCATCAAAGGATTGAGCTTGAATGCCAGCTATATGGGTGGTCCGCAGACATATATGAACGGTGCTCCGGGATTCAAGATTTTTGCCCACAACCTGCAGGCAAGCGCCGAGTATGACTTGAAGATTGGCGATATGCTTAATGTTGTGCCGGGTGTGGCCTACAACTATGTCAACATGGTCGATTACATTCCTGATTTCACCAATCCGAGCGACCCGACCGATTACTCTTGGGAATATCACGACCACGACTACAAATCGCCTAACGGCCGCCACCTGACAGGCTATTTCGACGGCGAAAAGGCTGAATTGAAAGACCTTGCTCCAAGTTTGCGTGCCGACTTCCACGTTGGCGGTTTCCGCGCTATTGGTGCCATCCGTTTCGACAAGACCAACATTCCTGACGAATGGAACCCATCATATCAGATTGGTGCAAACTACCTGATTAACGAGAACAACATTGTCCGTGCATCGTACAGCACAGCAATGCGTTCGGCCAACATGGTGAACTGCAACACCAACTACACATGGCACCGCGACGGTCTGATGCCGCCTGACACCATCTACTTCGACGCTGACAAGAACGCTCCGTTGGCAAAAATCCGCAACATCGAGTTCGGCTACCGTATGCGTCCGACAAAGAACATCCTTATCGATGCTGAGGCATACTACTCAACCAGCGAGGACTTTGGCGCACTCAAGGCTCACAAGTCATCAGTTGTCATGCCGGAAGAGAAGTTGTCTGCATTCATGACAAACACCGATAATCTGGCAGGTTTGAGGTCTCTCTCTGATGGCGCTTTGAATTTGGATGTTCTTACAGTATTCATGAATAACACAAGCGTTGTAACAAACATCAAGTATGATGAGCTGCCGTACAAAGTTAAACAGATGGGTATTGGCTTGAACATCGACTGGGTTATATCTAAAAAATTGATTGCCAAGGTCAACGCCAACATTCAGCAGACCAAAATCGACAACTACTATGCCTACAACCAGAATGCCGAGGTTCTTGGACAGCTTGGTCAGATTTTCAATATGATTACCAAGGTTCCGAGCATGGCAAGTGATATTCAGACAACCGCCATCTATAAATACATGGCTGAGAAAAATATCACTGAGGAAGAGTTGACAGCCGTTCTGTCAAATCCTGACTTCGAATCTGAAGCTTTCCAAACATATTTCAGCTATTACAAGGATGCTTTAGCCAGATCAATGAGCCGACTGAGCGACGAAGACCAAGGCTGGGTTAACGATCTTCGGGCACAATATATTGCAGGCGGTTGCGACTCAACATTCCTCGCCAATCTGCACAGCAGCACAAACAATACCGAGTATGCCGCATACTACGTTCTGAAATATGGCGTGTACAACGATGAAGGCACATTCATCTTCGGCAACTCGAATCCGTATGTGACTGAAACAAAGAATGGCGTTAAGCACAAGGCAACGCCTACGGTTTACGGAATGCTTGGTCTTATCTACAAGCCAACTTCGAAAGTTGACGTTGCAGTTTACGGTAACTACATTGGCAAGCGTACATACGCTACCAAATACAGCACCGAGGAGCTTGACGACCGCTTCACTGTCAGCATGAAACTTGGCTACAAGCCAGCCGATGGCATCGAGGTTTACCTGAACGGCCACAACATGTTCAACACTGAGCAGCGTGAGTTCCCCTACGGTGACAAGATTGGCGGAATCTACTCTGTAGGCGTAAGCTTCGGATTCTAATTGATAGAAAAGGTTTAAGGTTTAAATGTTGTTAATTAATTATGTGGAAACTGCCCGAAGTGATTCGGGCAGTTTTTTTTTGTTCTATTCTTGCTAAAAAAGGTTGAATGCGCCCCATGACGGGGATGTACCTCTACCCTCTTTATTCAACCGATACGAATGCCGCTAAGGGCATATTTCCTCATTAATTGATATGATTCACGTAGGTAATAAATAACAGTAGGAAAGAATAACACCAACGGTTTCTATGCCGTAGGCGTTGCACAACCCATTCTATATGGACTATCGATTTCGGCTGAAAAATCAATGTTGCGGCTTAAACGCCACAACCGACATCAGCACGTAGAGTAAGATGATGGCGGGGATGGCGGCAAAGTGCAGAACCACAATCAATATCAAACTGAAAAGCAGAAAGATGTAGCGGATTTTGTTGCTGCCGAAATCCCATGTTTTGAATTTGAGCGAGAACAGCGGCAACTCGCAAACCAACAAAAACGACATAATCAGCGACAGCGGTATAAGTATATGTGGCACAATGACATTCTGTGCAATATAACTGTCGGCATTGTAGGTCAGGATGAATGGCAGCGAGGCCCAAACCATGGCATTGGCAGGCGTTGGCAGACCGATGAATTTGTCGGTTTGGCGCTCGTCGAGGTTGAATTTTGCAAGGCGCAGAGCCGAAAAAGCGGCCATCAGGAATGGCAGAAGGCAAAGCAGCATTGTACCCAGTGGCAATTCGGTGAACCCAACACCATTCGGGTTAAGTTGCTGGCGAACAATAACAAAAGCAATGGCAGATGGTGCGACACCGAAACTGATGTCATCGGCAAGCGAGTCGAGTTCCTTGCCAATAGCCGAACTGACTTTGAGCAGACGGGCGGCCATGCCATCGAAGAAATCGAAAACTGCGGCAATCAGGATGAAAAGGCCCGCAAGAGTCAAACTGCCTGTAAATGCGAAAGTTATGGAAAGACATCCCGAAAGAGCGTTCATCAGCGTGATGGTGTTCGGAATGCAGGAAACGACTTTGTTTTGTGCCATTGTTAAGCGTTTTAAAACGATTGCAAATGTAGCACAAATTTTATTGAGTGTTAGGTTTTGGGGGCATGTTGGTCGGACCGTCGATTTAAGATGGTCGTTGTCTGAAGTGATTCTATTCACGCACTCTTTACTAATCTTCTTTTCTTCTTTTTCCATCAGATGTAAATTGAAAAACACAAGAAAATGAAAACAATATATTGTTAGGAAATAATATTTTATATATTTGTCGCGACATTAGTCGGTGCATGTATATTTATCCAAGGTATATGGGCACGTTAAAATGGAATTGAAAGAGGGAATATTTCTGAAGGTATTCCCTCGATTTTTTTAGAATCTATGGAAATCAAATTAGCAACAACAACCGACGAACAAATTGCGAAACTGAAAGAACGCGGAATGATAATAGCCAATGAACAATTGGCAAAGGATGTTTTGTTGGATATTGGTTATTATAGGTTGGGATTTTTCTGGTTTCCTTTAGAACAACGTTATCCTAATAAAGATGACAGAGACCATAGATTCAAGAACGATGCAAAATTCGAGACAAGCGTCCGCCTTTATCATTTTGATAAGAAATTAAGGAATATCTTATCAGAATACCTGCAAGACATTGAGGTAAATGTTAGAACAAAAGTTATTTACCACATATCTAACCGTTATAAACAAAATCCCATCTGGTTTGCTGACAATAGAATTGTAATGTCGCAATTCATTTCAGAATTTGACCAGAAATACTCAAGGGAAGTTGCAAATAATGAAGTGATTATGCGGCATCACAAAAAGCATATAAGTGACAAATATGCACCTGCGTGGAAAACTTTGGAGTATTTGTCGTTTGGCGATTTGGTTCGTTTAATACGGAACTTAAAAAGCGATGAAGACAAAAAAATCATTTACAACTGTTATGGTCTCTACGACGACAAAACATTCTCAAATCACATTGAAGTTATCAGACAGTTGCGAAACATCTGTGCTCACGGGCATCCTTTGTTTGATATAAAACTCTGTAAATCAATAAGGGCAGGAAAATTCCGCAACCATTTGAAGGGAAAAGATGTGTATTCAAACATACAAGGAGTATTTCTTGTTATGCAATATTTCCTTTATTATTTGTCGGAAAAAAGAGGCAATGAATTTAGAGACAGTCTGATTGACTTTTTCAACAGTTCCATTACGGATGACATTCGCCCAATGGTTGGCTATATGAGTGAGACACCATGGCTAATGGGAAAATTATAAATACATTTTTTCTATAAAGTTGTTGGACAAGCCTCATGGAGTATTTTGTCTGACCTTCCTACACTAATCTTCATTTGCCTTTTTCTTTTTGATTTTGGAGCGGTGAGTGCGGACGGTTACTTGTGAAACCGACAGAATAGAAGCAATTTCATCGTCCGTTTTTTTCATATATCGGTCAATTATAATAAAGATTCTATCGTTGATTGTCAGACCATTGTAGCCATCAAAAATATGGTTTTGTTCTGGATTTTTGCTGCTAAAATAGAAAACACAATCTGCCCAATATTTATTATGTTTGATTATCGAGCAGTTCTGTTCCATAAGTTTGAAAATTTGCTGCCCATTCTCCATATACACAAGCATTTTAGTGCTTAATTCAGAAAGTTGCGCATTAAGTTGGTCAATTGTATTGACGTTTGCCTGAACGCTAACATTGTTGTTTTGAACGAACAGTTGGTTTTTGCAATCTGCAATTTTACTGTTCAAAATGGATATTTCATTATATAGTAACGAGTTTGTGTTTTCGAGTTCCAATTCTCGATTAACTATCTTTTGCACACGAAGTTGGTGCCATATAAAAACAAATGTACAACCGCCTATTAAACAGCATATTATAGTACAAAGCAACCAAAACATCTTTTCATATTCAGTTTGCTGTTTCTCGTAATCGAACTTCTTTTGCAGTTCAAGTATTTTGCTTCGTTCACTGTAAGCCATCTCATCCTTAAGGCTGTTTATTAGTTTATCGGTCGCTTCTTTATATTTTTCCAAATTCTTTTTCTCGTAGCTTTTTTCCGCCATAAGTGTGAAAATCTGATTTCTAACGATAATACTTGTATTGATAAGAGCAGAGTCACAATATTTTTCAGCCAATTCATACTGGTTATCATCGTAGTAGATTTTTGCCAGATTTGCGTATGCGTCAGTCAAACTTTGATATTTCAGTGCTTTTAAAAAATACTCTTTAGCTGCGGCAGTATTTTCTTGCATGAAGCATTCTCCCAAATAGTTGTATAACAAAGCCTTATCAGCACCATCTATATTGTCGGCAAGTGTTTTACATTGTATAATGTAATGCTCCGAACTATCACTGCAATTTATGGCTTTAAAAGTAATAGCGCGTGACATTAGCGCGTATGCCAAGCAATAATTATCATTCAACTTCTTGGCTGTATAACATTCTTTATTTGAATATTTCAAAGATTCGTCAATTTCACCTAAAACTGCGTTAACAATTGATAGCACAGCATATATTCGGTTGAGAAGACGCAGATCGTTTGTGTTTTCAGCGTGTTGCTCTGCTTTTTTCAGTAAAAAAACAACATTTTCATTGTATTTATTTAGGCATATATAATAAATGGCCTTATAGTAATAGGCGTAAGCAAGTTTCTGATTGTCATAATTTGACGTGTAATAAACTATGCTAAAATTCAACGAGTTTGTGTCTTTTATACTCCTATTTTGATCGTAGTCGGCAGCAGCTTGTAAAATATTGAAATAAGCCGAATCGGCTTGGGTTTGTAAATCAATGCTCTTTAGTAGCATGGTTGCTGTATCGTCCATATTAAGTTCCAACAGCAGGCTATCAATTCGCTCAAGCAGTCTATAAGTTTCGCTTTTTTGCGAACAATTTGTGGTTAAAAATGATACAATAATCAGTATTAAAAAACTAATTTTTTTCATACAAAAGTCTTCTTTTCTGCACAAAATTAGATTTTTCTTGCAGTTTTTGTCCCTATTTCTTCCCTAAGATACCACTAAAATGTAGTTAAAATTCGTATCTGGCGAAAAAAAAAGAAATAAAGGAGAAAATGCTACATTCAAGAATCCTCAATGGTTTGCACCTAATTCTGTCAGTTTTACTCATTGTTGATAACGTTCCTTTTTAGCCATTTAAATCCTGTTCCCTAAAAGGAACTAATTTGATTATCAACCCTTTAACATCCAAAACAAGGGAACATCACCTAACGGGCAACTGTAAAAATCGCCATTTTTCGACTATAACTTTAGCCGTGAACTTTAAAAACAACAATTATGAATTTTATAAAATTAACTTCATTAATGGCGATTGCCATTTTCAGTGTACCGAGTTATGGTCATCCTTTACAATTGAAAGATGGTGATGAATTCATAAAAATAATTCATACACCTCCTCACAAATCTCCTAGACAACAATCGGTCTCTGTTAACTACAATCAAACAACAACACTATTGGATATTCTTTTTTGTGCAGAACAAAGTGGTAAAGTTGAAATCTACCGGAACGGCTCGCTTGTAGCTTGCACAAAAGCCCTTGCAGGAGCAAGTCTCAGTTATGTATTGAGCAATTATGGTAAAGGAGACTACGCAATTATTGTAAGTAGTGGAAATACTGTGGTTTACTATGGAAATTATGTAGTTAAATAATTAAACAACCAAACAAAATGAAACATTTACCAAAATCAATACTATGCACATTGTTGCTCTCACTTTTAATGTGTATTGCAACAGAATCGAACGCACAAATCTACTACGGATACGATGTGGCAGGCAACCGCACAAGCAAAACTATCACCCTGATAACTAAAACATTAAAGAAAATGGTGAAGGTGGAAGACTCATTGGATTTGGTGGCGGCACAACTCACCAATGAGTACGATGAGCCACAAACTGAAGAACTTGCCGATGCGGAAATAAAAATCTACCCCAATCCCACCCACGGGATGCTTAGGGTTGATATTCTTAATGTCGAGTTGAATAAGGCTGACAAAATTGTGCTTTTCGACGTTCGCGGCAACTTTGTTAAGCAAATACTGAATCTGACTGAATCGAATGTTATAGACCTTTCAAATTCTGCCAACGGCATCTATATGATGAATATTACAATTGGCCAAGAATCAACAACATGGAGAATAATTAAAGAATAAACAAATGAGTAATATATTCAAAATAATGGTGGCAACGGCAATGGTGTTGTCGTTCCACAAAGCAATAGCCGATAATTACGCGGTTGGCGACATGGGCGGTTTTTTTAATGTAAATGAGAGTGGCGCGGCGACTTATACGCTACCTTTCGACCTGCCCGACGGCATCAATGGTTTGAAACCTTCGCTTGGCCTTGTCTACAACAGTCAAAGCGGAAACGCAGTGGCCGGAATGGGAACCTCAATTTACGGCACATCTGTCATAACTCGCACACCCAAAGACATTTACCACGACACAAAAGCCAGTGGCATTAGTTATACCAACAACGATGCGTACAGTATTGATGGCATACGAATCATTCAATTGGCACAAAACGATTTCCGACCCGAAAATTCCCCATTGGATTACATCTCCTTAAGTGGCTTGGGCTTTACTGTCACGCAGCAGAATGGCAACACTGCCTTCTACAACTACAAAGCAAATACTGGAGATGTGACTTACGCATGGTATTTGAGCAAAATAGTAGACCCATTTGGTAATACAATTACATACAATTACACTACGCTTAATGGTTGTGTCTATCTGTCTTCTGTTCAGTACGGCAAAAATGCGAATGGCTCATCTGGTCTGAGCAACATAATAACATTTAATTACGAGAACCGTCCCGATGCCATTCCATACATTGTGAAAGGAGCCAAATGCTCGATGAGCAAACGGCTGAAAAGCGTTACTATCATAACCAACAATACCGAAAGAAACAAATACGTTCTAACTTATTCAAATTCCGACACATTCTCCCGACTGACAAAAATTGAGGAAAGTTATGGCTCTGTAAAATTGCCATCAGTAACAATGGCGTGGAAAAACATTCCCACATTCAGCATAACGGCAGAATCAATATCATCTACTAGCGACCTTGGCAAGTATGCAACATCAGGCGATTTCATAAGTGCAGACCTTACCGGCAATGGAATAAGTGATATCATTCAGTTAACTGACGGAGGCAATGACAATACCAAAATAAGTATCTATAGCGCATCAGTCAACAATGGTACGACAACTTTTTCAAGAGTAACAAATTCCGCCAATATCAGCGCCTCTTTTTCGTCACCCTTTCTGCTCGGTGATATGGATGGCAATGGCGTATCAGAACTGCTGGCCATAAAAGCCGTTTCCACATCAAATTCCGATGCCATATCATCGATAAGCAATAAGACAAGAGTCGTTTCATTGGCTTCGGGTCCAAATCCTATATTCACAACGGGTAATTTTTACAACAATGGAAAAACTGATATTGTATATCTAACAAAAAGTGGTAGCGGATATCGATGTAAAATATTAAATCTAAACGGGAATTCGATACGTAAAGCCGAATCATATCTGACAATGAATGTGGAGCCAAAATGCTTGTTGGCAGGCGATTTCAACAGCGATGGCATGTGCGACATATTAGTAATCCATGAAAACGGTTACATCTGTTTTTTGAATCAAGGTGCGACAGAAGGTTATTCTCCGTTTTCTAACAGCAAAAGAACAGAAGGTGGAAATTTAAAATATGCATGGATTATTCAACCCGGCGATTTCAATGGCGACGGTCTTGCCGATTTTCTCACAAACGCTACTGATAACGACAATTGGTATTTCTATTTGAATAACGGCAATGGTACATTCACACAAAAACTCGCTTGCACAATGGATGTGCACGACAATAGTTTCACTGATAAAGACGACGAACGATTCTCATGTATTGTTTCGGATTTTAATAATGACGGAAAAGATGATTTAATAATTACAAAAGCCCAATACAACAGAAAAACAAATATAATCGGAGAAGAATGGGGTGATTTCCAAAAGACTTATACATATTGGATGAAGTCGGATGGTTCGACACTTCAAAGAGTAAAAACAGCATCGTCGAATAAAGACGATGATGCTCTTGCTGAACGATTTATAGTCGGCGATTTTAACGGTGACGGCTTTGCTGAACTGATGAATTACGGTTATGACTGTTATGCTAGTACCAACGCTAATGTTAACTCAACTTGGCGTGTATACCAAAATCCATCGCTTACAGTCGCTACTAACAAGATGACCAGTGTTTCGGTTGGACAATCGGGCATATACACAACAATTGCATATGCCACACTTTGCGATGCCAATATTTACACCAAAGGTAGTAGTAGCATATATCCCATAGCCGACTTGCAGGCTCCGTTATGTGTGGTAAAGCAGGTATATCAGAATTTGGCATACAATAGTTATTATACAAATTACAAATATATAGGGCTTCGTTCTCATTTGCGCGGACGCGGTTTTTTAGGATTTACCACCATTGAGGCAAACAACACTACAATAAGCGAGAAACGAACAAACACTATAAATTCACTCGATCAGACATATTATGAGCCATCGAAAGTAACAAATACCATTACTAAAGGTGGCAAAACAGCAACAACAGAAACCTCTTTTGATTTTAAAACCAGTTCGGGATATGGCAAATGCCATCTCACTTACCCACAAACCATTAAAGAGACAAGTTTTTATGGAGAGGTGTCTACAACTACAAACAGTTACGACATCAATTACCGTCTGACTGAACAATTAACCAAATACGATGTTGCTAACATGTATCGGCAGGTTAATTATTCATCGTATGTGAAAGCGGGCGGCACAAACAAACCGCAAACTGTGACTACTAAACAGAAACACAAAGACGACGCTAATGCATTTTCAATCGTAACAACTTACAAATATGACGCGACAACAGGTGCGGTGACCCAAATGGTTGAAAACGCAGTTACGCATGAGTACAGTTACTATTCGTTTGGTAATCTGAAAACGCACAAGATTTCCGCCTCCAACATATCTCCCATTACCACCACTTACACCTACGATGCCACAAACCGATATGTGGCCTCAGAAAAATCATCGGCCAATTCGTTGATTACCAAATATACATACAACACACTCGGAAGGTTAATCAAAAAAGAAGAGGGTACAAGCAGTCCGTTTCTGACAACAAGTTATACATATGATGCAGTTGGCAATCTCGCTTCATTAACCCGCCCCGATGGCACAACCACCACTTACACACGAGGTTGGGGTACAATGCCATATCGCCGATATTATGTTACTGCCACCACAACCGCGCAAGCATCTGTAACCACATGGTACGATAATCTAAACCGCGATGTGGAGACCACATCAATAGGGGAAAAAGGAGTAAATGTGACCAGCACAAAAAGTTACAATCAGTCTAACGGTAATTTGTATTCACATAATTATAAAGTTGGGAACTTGACTATCTCTGAATCTTATAGTTATAATGGATTAGGACAATTAACCAAAACCACAAAAGGAACTGGACAGACAACGAACTATTCTTATTCGAAACGCTCGATAACGGCCACTCAAGATGGCAACAAATCATTTGTGAAAGCCATTGACCCTTGGGGTAATATAACATCGGTTAGTCACAATGGCTACACTTCTGCAAATTACAAATACAGTTCGAACGGACAGCCGCTGACTATCAGTTATGGTGATGTCAGTTACCAAAGTTATACTGTGGCCACTATGACATACGATGACCGAGGCCTTCAAAACTCGCTCACCGATGTTGATGCTGGAACTACATCATACGAATATGATGCTCTTGGCCGCATAACTAAACAAACTGATGCTCGTGGCTTTGTAATTATTAACTCTTACAACAACTCCGGTTTGCTCGAAAAGCAGAGTTTTGGCGGCTTGATTACTAATTATTACTATGACAGCAAACTCCGTTTATCTCAAAAAACAACAAGTAATCAAACCATTGCATACAACTACGATGATAAGAGCCGTCTTACAGAAAAAATCTATACTATTGACGGAGTAACTTTAACTTTTTCGTATGTTTACAATAGCAATGGTCAATTGGCCTCGCAGACATTCCCCGATGGTATGACAGAAATGTACACATACGATAATTACGGCAACCTGACGTCGATAAAAATAGGTGGGCAAAGAGTATGGGAATTGGCCTCATACAGTGGCACTCAACGCACAGCATATTTGGGAACAGTTCCGCTTATTTCTACAAAAACTCTTACCTCAAAAGGTGTGCTAACAGGAACTTCTATTAAGAAAGGTTCAACCACGCTGCACTCATTTGGTTATACATTCAATGGAGCAACTGACAACTTGACGCAACGCACAGGTATGAACGGCACTGAAAATTTCAGTTATGACCAGTTCGACCGCCTCACCACTGGCACGAGTTATGCATTGAACGGCAACATAAGCAGCAAGACAAATATTGGTGCCTATACTTACGATGCTAGCAAGAAACATGCTGTTACTCAAGTAGCAAATAGTGGTAATCTGATTCCAAAGGAAAATATTAGTGTTTCTTACAATGCCCTTAACAAAGTTTCAATAGTAACTAAAGGCAATTCCAAACTGACTATCACTTATGGCTGTGACCAACAACGCGTTAAGACTGTGCTTGTAAATGGTTCGAACACAACTACAACTCTTTATGCCGACAATTTTGAACTGCGTTCTGTAAATGGGACAATTACTACCTACCACTACGTTGCAACCCCCGATGGACTGGCAGCCGTGTATGTGAAGAAAAATGGCGTTGCAACACCATATTACGCAGAGACAGACCACCTTGGCAGCATAGTAAACCTTTATGATGCCAATGGAACCAAACAATTCTCTGCAACCTACGACGCTTGGGGCAACCAAACCATAAGCAAAAACGCTATAGGCTTAACTCGTGGCTTCACCGGCCATGAACATTGGAATGAGTTTGGCTTGATTGATATGAACGGCAGATTTTATGACCCGTTGCTCGGTCGGTTCCTATCGCCCGACCCGTATGTGCAAGCACCTGAAAACCCGCAAAATTTCAATAGATATAGTTATTGTATGAACAATCCGTTGAAATATAATGACCCCGATGGTTATAAATGGTGGCATTGGGTGATTGGGGCAGCATCATTGCTTGACCCCGTCTCAACAACCATAACTGCGTGCTCAACCGCAACTGCAGGTGCTGGAATAGCGACCACTACCGCTGCGACAGGAGTTGGCATAACAACTGCTGTGGCTGCTGTAGGTCTAACTCCGTATCAAGGCACGTTGCTCACAATGTCATTGCCATTAGAAAACAGCAATAAAAAATTTAAAAATGCCTTCAAAATCGACTCATACGGTTTAAAAGCAAAAAATTTCAAGGATTGGGTTTCAAGATTCACTTGGGAATCCCCACAGACAGGTATAGGTAATGTATATTCTCATTTCCGTAACATCTTTGGAAATGTTGACCGTGTTGATTATTTTGAGGGAGCCACATATTGTACTAATGAATATGCTAATGATAACGACGGAATAACACTTGGCAACTATATCAATATTAATATTGAGAAATATATAGACTCTGACTTTGATAATTACCTTAAAACCGCATATTACGGAATGTTTATGCACGAATATGGTCACATGATTCAAGGAAAAAAATATGGTTTGGTATACTTACTTTATATTGGTATTCCGAGTTTTTGGTCGGCGAAAAACAGTCATGATGTTCCATTTAATGAACACACTATAAAATCTCACAGACTATCTTGGTTTGAAAGACAAGCCAGTGCTTATGCACGGGACTATTTTGGTGATGATTGGTATAACATACCTGAAATAGAAGAAAAATATCACCCAACATATGGTTTTTAATAATTCAAATACTATAATATGAAAAGAATAACATTGCTCAGTCTGATTATATTATCAACTTTGAGTTTTAATAGTTGCAAACTCGATGAAGATTATAATTATATAAAGTATTCAAACAATACTAATGATACTATTGTAATATTTGCAAAAGGGGGAAAAAACACTGTTACATATGATACTGGCAGCTATGGTTATGGTTGTACTGAGTTGTCTCCTAATACGATAGCCACAGGACCTTATATACAAGAAAGTTTGAAAGACAGTTTGTTTTTTTATATCGTTAATAAATCTCTGTCTGAATATCTTAATTCTGGCAAATCACTCAACACTCTTGTTCATTATTCTTTAAGCAAGAAGGATATGGAAAAAATAGGTTATACCATTTCATATCCTCCAACCCCTGCAATGAAGGATATGAAAATGAACCCATCGTATGAGGAGTTTATGAAGAATTATAAATAAGTGCAACACAATATTGCACTTGGAGCAATACTGGACTCTTATAACATTTAATCTATGAAGAAAAATCGCTTTAAGTCATACCACCATTCTGATTTTTGGTTCTTCCATTTTATTTTATTGATTATGATAAATTTTATTTTTTACATTTCAAGTAATTCAGTCCCAAACCCGACAGCACAAACAATTTTATAAAATGAGGATTCATTCAATCGCATTTTGCTAAAAAACAATTAATTAAACAGAATAAAAATGAAGTCTAATAGATTAATAAAAACAGCATTATTATTAGCAATTTTCTCACAGTCAACTATTTTGCAAGCGCAAAATAATGATGAGCAGCCTGCCAATCGACAACGAGAAATTTTTTCTGCCGGTGTTGGCATTGGCTTCGACTATAGTGGCTTTGGCGTGGGAATGACCATCTATCCGCAGAAAAACATTGGCGTTTTTGCCAATGGCGGAATCTTTTTGGCCGGGCCTTCTTATACAGTTGGTTTGAAAGCCCGCTACGTGACAAAGTCTATGATTGACCCCTACGTTTCGTTCCAATACGGCTTCAGCGGAAGCGTTTCGGTTTTCGACGATGACGGCCACCTTGTCTTCGATAAGGCTAAAATATTCATCAAACCGAATGTCGGGGCTGGTGTTGACATCCATTTCACTGAGAATATTAGCATTTCTGGTGGTCTCACCACAAACACTGCTGCAGCCGATATCATAAAATATATGGATGAACTTGAAGATAAAAGAGAAGCAGAATTTAAAAACAAACTTGTTTTCCCATTCGGCATCTCGTGTGGTTTGAGGTGGAGGATTCGGTAAGCAATTTAAGTTGCTCCAAAGTAATCCGCAGGTTGCCCTATAGTGGTGACCTGCGGATTTTTGTTTTTAGTTTACCATGTACTCCGTTCCTTCCTCATCGCCATATCCTTGAGTAATCACCGTGTAATCCCCTCGGGCGATTATCGCAAATTTTCCCGCACAATCCAACCGCAACCGAAAGGAAACGCAAGCAAACCGCGCAAAACAACTTTATCGCAAAGAAAAAAAACGAAAACCAAAGAAACCGCAAGTTGCTCCATGGTGGCGTTGGCTTTTCTATATGTTCCCTATATGTTTGCTATATGTTAAACCATGAATATGCCATCACTTTTTGTGCTTTAAACTATGCGGCACCTCGGCTGTAAAAAACGTTTAATTCCCCCGCCATTCGCCATTTTGCCTTGTCAATTCACCAAAAAACTGTGCGTCAAACGTTCAAATGCTTAACTTTGTTTGTTTTTATAGCGGTTGTCTGATGAGGCGTTTTTTCGGCATATTATTTTTTGCGATGGCAGCAATGGTTGCCATCAATGCTGATGCCCAGCAGTTTACGAACGATTGGATTGATTTCGGTCAGGATTATTACCGATTGTCGATACCACAGACTGGCATTTATCGCGTGAGCCGCAGCCAACTTGAGGCCGCAGGCGTGCCGCTTGGCAGTTTCAATCCGCAGAATATCCAACTTTATCAGAATGGCTGCCCCATAGCCTGCCATATCGATGGTGAGCAGAATGGCTTGCTTAATTTTATCGAGTTCTACGCCGAAGGCAACGATGGCTGGTTCGATGTGGAGATGTACGATAAGCCTGAAAGTCAAACCAATCCGTATTACAGTCTGATAACCGACACTGCGGCTGTTTTTCTGACATGGAACAGCAAATTTTCGAACTTGCGCCACACCAACTGCAGTTCGGCAGATGCAGTAAATCGCAGTCAGGCAAATAGTTGCATAATCGATACCATCTGCCAGTTTGTGGCGACATACATGGGCGGCGAGGAAAACTGTCGGTTCACCGAGGCCGAAGGTTGGTTCGACGGGTCGGCGCTATCGCTTGGCCAAAAACAGACCAAAACGGTGCCCACGCCTGGCGTTGTTGGCGGAAAAGCCAAAATTCAGTTGGCATTGGCAACATATTCGTCTCAAGGCCACCACATCACGCTTTCGGGGCCTAGTGTCAGTTTCGACACAGTTTTCTACGGCTTGCACACCATTAAGTACAAAGCGGAGATTGATGCGGCCAACTTGTTGGCACAGAACAAGTTCACTTTTTCAAGCATCAACGATATCGAGGCCAAAACCGACTATTCGCGGGTGTCGTTCATCGAGATTGAATACCCGTCGGATTTCAATTTCAAAGAGCGTCGGCAGCAGGTTTTCAGCATGCCGCCAGCCGCGGCCGATTCGAGCATAACCATCACAGGCATGGAACTCGACCAAAACGCTGTGCTATACGATGTTACGCGGAACTTGCGCATCGGGCTTGTGGTTGACGGCGGCCAGGCAACTGCGCTGATTCCCGCCCATTCCGAGACCGTCAGGCTTGTGGTGGCAAGCGGCAAGGCACTGCTCAAAGTTGGCCAAGTGTCGCATTCGCCATTTGTCAATCATGCCGTTAGCGGCAAGCAGGTTCTGATTATTTCGCAGACATCGCTGATGGGCAAGGCAAAGGAATATGCCAACTATCGCAACGCTTATCTTGTTGATGTTGAAGAACTTTACAATCAATTCGGCTACGGAATACGCAAGCACCCGATGGCCATCCGTCATTTTATTGAGTATGCGGTTGCGAAATGGAGCGTGAAGCCCGAGTATCTGTTTTTGATTGGTAAAGGCGTGACAGCCAACGATATGCGTCGCAATGCCACTGGCTATGCCAACTGCCTGATTCCAACGATGGGCGTCCCCGCATCTGACGCGCTGCTTTCGGCCTACATCGGGAGTGCTGGCGACGGGCCGCTGCTGGCCACTGGACGTTTGTCAGCGCTTCGCGAAAGCGACATCGACAAATATCTTAACAAGGTGAAGGCCTTTGAGCAGAACGAGCAAAGCGAATGGATGAAACGCGTGCTGCACTTTGTGGGCGGAAAAACCAAGAGCGAACAAGACCAGATTAAGGGCTACATGGCTGAACACAAGCGTATTATAGAAGACACTCTGTTTGGCGGCCAAGTAACATCGTTCTACAAATCGACATCGGACCCGATAGCAACATCGAAAAACGACAGCGTTAAAATGCTCATAAACAGTGGTGTAAGTCTGATGACATTCTTCGGCCATGGTTCGGGCTACGGCGGTTTCGACCAGGACATCGATGTCCCGTCGTACTACAACAACGAGGGCCGATATCCGCTCATAATTTCGAATTCGTGCTACACGGGCAACATCTACGGCACATGGCAGACGTCGGTGAGCGAGGATTGGGTGCTGGCCGACAAAAAAGGGGCTATCGGCCTGATTGCCATGGTGAACGAGGGCGTGCCGTACTACCTCAACAAGTTTTCAGCGAACTTTTACAAGCACTTGGCCAATTATTCGTATGCCGAGCCTATTGGAAAGTCGATGCGCACGGCACAAACGGCCATAGTTGGCAGCACCGACCGCCTGACTATCGGTCATATTCAGCAGATGGTTCTTCATGGAGACCCGTGTATTGTGCTGAACAGCAACTCTTTGCCCGATTTACAAATTACGCCGTTCGATGTAAGTTTCACGCCATCGCTGCTGACCACGGCCATCGATTCGTTCACGGTGAAGGTGGTTCTGCGCAACGTCAGCCGCGCCATAACAAAGGATTTTGTGGTTGAGTTGCTGCACACTTTACCCGACGGAACCTCAACGCTTTACGCCGAACAACTCGACGGCCTCAAATTCAAAGACACGCTGCTTTTCCGCCTGCCGATGGACCGTGCAATTGCTGGCCATAACCGATTCATTATCAAACTCGATGCCATGGAGCAAATCGCCGAACTGAACGAGGAAAACAACTCCATTGAGGTGGCAACCTACGTGCAGTCGGTGGATGTGACGCCCGTTTGGCCTTACAATTATTGCCTTACCGATGCGGTTCCCAATGTTCTGAAAGCCTCAACTGCCGATGTTGCTTCTTTGAAATATTCTAGTGTATTTCAGATAGATACAACCGAAAAATTCAACAGCGGCCAACTGTCGCAGAAGCGCGTTGAACACAGCGGCGGAGTGGTTGAGTGGAAGCCGCAGAAGACAATCAGCAAAGACAGAACATATTTTTGGTGCGTGAAAGGCGATGCGGGCGACGACTACAGCCAGACAAACTCGTTCGTTGTCCGTAATGGCTTGACAGGCTGGGAACAGTCTCATTTTGAGCAGATTGACGACAATGTTTTTTCGCATATCGAGCCAGATGCCGAAAGCCGCTCGTTCAGTTTTGCAAGTGCGGCGCGCACAATCCGCTGCCACAACCTTGGCTCGCCAAACTCGAGCAACTTCATGAAAATCAGTTTCGAAATGGACGGCTACAGCGCCCAGTCGTCGTGCGGTGCGGCCAATGCCTTGCTCATGGTTGTCATCGACTCGTTCAATCTGGTGCCGTGGCAGTCGGACCGCGGACGCTTTGGCCATTCCAACTATCCGCACTGCTCATCGGCAGCCTACGAACTTTACTACATCTTCTATTTGGGCAATCTCGATGCGGGCTTGGACTCGCTCATCAACATGGTCGAAAATCATGTGCCAAATGGCAACTACATAATGATTTACTCGTTCATGTCGGGACGTTTCCAGCAGTGGCCCGAGCGGGCTTACAGCGCATTTGAGCGGTGGGGCGCAACCGAGATTCGCAACGTGAACAGTTCGGTGCCGTACATCTTTTTCACTCACAAGGGTTATCCCGATGAGGCAGAGGAAGTTATCGGCAAATCATCTACCGACCATATTGATTTTCACCGAACACTGTTCAACAACTACAATTTCGGAACCATAACCAGCCAGCCGATTGGCCCTGCAAAGAAATGGGCGGGGCTCGAATGGGATTGCGACACAACGGCGCATGGCGAGCAGTTTGTGCGGGTTATGGGAATCGGCGCCAACGGCAGTTCGAGCATTCTGATTGATTCCGTGACCGACCGCACCACTAACCTATCTAACATTGATTCAAAACGTTACGAGCAACTCCGATTGCAGTTTGTCACCAAAGATGATAGCAGCCACACGCCGTCGCAACTGCGGATGTGGCGCGTGCTTTACACTCCGTACACCGATTTGGCGGTGAGTCCGAACCGCGTTTGGAGTTTCAGCGCCAACACCGTGAACGAGGGCGAACCAGTCAGTGTTTCAGTTGCTTACGAAAACATCGGACAGCAGCCATCGGACAACATTCTGGTGCATTATTGGTTGCAAACGGCCACCAATCGCATTGTCGATATTGGTTACAAACGACTGGCCGCTCTGAAGGCTGGCGAGTATGTGGTTGATAATGTAACATTTGAAACCGTAGGACTCGATGCCGAAAACATTTTCTATGCCGAACTGAACCCGATAAATCCCGATTCAAAGGAGTACGACCAAAAAGAACTGACGCACTTCAACAACTTCATACAGAAGCAGTTCCGCGTTGTGCGCGATGCGGGAAACCCGTTGCTCGATGTCACTTTCGACGGTCGGCATATTGCCGATGGCGACATTGTTTCAGCACAGCCCACCATCACCGTCAGCGTGACCGATGCCAACCGCTTCATGACCATCAGCGACACAAATTCGATTGCCGTTTATCTGATGTCCATGGCCACAGGCATCGAGAACCGCGTTGAACTTGCAGGCAACAATCAGATTGAATTCACTCCAGGCTCGTCCGAAAGCAACACAGCAAGGCTCGTTCTGCCCATGACTTTCGACGACGGCATCTATCAACTTCGCGTCCGCGCCCATGACGCATCGGGCAACGAGTCAGGCACCGACGACTACATTATCTCGTTCCGCGTAGTTGCCGAAAACACGGTCTCTGATGTTTACGCATTCCCCAATCCGTTCAGCGCGGCAACCCGATTTGTTTTTCAACTCACTGGCAATCAGTTGCCTGACGAACTGCAGATTGACATTTACAACCCGATGGGGAAAATTGTCAAAACCATCACCAAGGCGGAGTTTGGCGATTTGCATTTCGGATTGAACCAATCGGCTGTGTGGAACGGCACCGACACCAACGGAGCCTTACTGCCGACGGGCGTTTACTTCTACAAAGCGCGCATTTCATGCAACGGCCAATTGCTTCAGATTCGGAACGAGCCTGGCAGTCCGAGTCATGTTGGCGGTGTGGGTAGAATTGTGATTGTCAGATAGATACTGACAAGTGGCTTGTCCTATCGAAACCGATTACTTTTAATCGGCTCTTGTCTCTAATACGCATAAAGAATATATTTGTCGCGATTTAATTCAAGGCGATATGGCTATATCAATCATTATCACCATTATATACGTGCTAACGCCAGTGCTGATTGCCGCTGCCTATCAGCGCAGCCAGTTTGTACGCAGGGCGGGAACCGTGATAATTGCTTACGCTGTGGGGCTGGTTCTGGCGCTCGGCGGATTTGTCAAGATGGGCAATGTGCCTGCGCTCGAGTCGGCGCAAAATCTCATAATGGATATTTCAGTGCCTTTGGCCATTCCCCTCATGCTCTTCAATTGCAACTTCCGCCTTTGGACCCGCTCGCTGCCCAAAACCGTGGTGACGCTTGTTGGCGGACTGCTGTCGATAACGGTTTCTGTGGTGGTGGCGTTTTTCGCGTTCCGCAACTCGGGCATTGGCGGCCTCGACCGCATTTCGGGCCTGATGATGGGCATTTACACAGGCGGCACGCTCAACTTTTTCGCCCTTGGCTCAGCTTTGCGCGTCGATGAGTCGGTTATCCTGCTCGTCTATGCCTTCGAGATGCTTGTTACTTTTCCGTTGATAATGTTCATTGTGGCAGGCGGTTACAAGCTTTTCCGCCGCTTGCTTCCTTTTCCCGATGAGTCGGTGACGTTGCATTCCGATGTCGAAACCGACGGCGGTGTTGAAGATTACAGCCGCTTCTTCGCTCGCCGCACATTTGGCCGAACCATGCTGGGACTGTTGCTCGCAGTGCTTTTCTTGGCGGTTGCTGCGGGCTTGTCGCTACTCATTACGGGTGTGTTGAGTGAATTAGTTATCATTTTGGTAATCACCACATTGGCTGTTGCCGCCTCGTTCTCTGAAAGAGTGCGCGCCTTGCCCAAGACATTTGAACTTGGAATGGTTTTCATCCTGATGTTCAGCATTGTGGTGGCTTCGAAATTCGATGTCAGCAGCCTCAACTCATCGGCACTCACGCTCATGTGTTTTGTTCTGACAATCATGTGCACAACAGTGTTGCTGCACTTTATCATTTGCCGCCTTTTCCACATCAGCGGCGACCTTTTCACTGTGGCCAACATCGGTCTGCTCTGTTCGCCGCCGTTCATTCCGCCAGTGGTTGGCGCCATGGGCAACCGCAAGGTGCTCATTAGCGGCATCATCATTGGTCTTGTGGGCTACGCCGTGGGCACATATCTGGGCATTAGCATCGCCTATCTGCTTAAGTCATTTGTTGATTAACTGATGGACTGTATAACTGAAGAATTGAATTTATCAATATGAAACGCTTGATAATCATTGTAATAATTATCATGTCCGCTGTTTCGGCAGGTGCGCAGAGCGAATCAAAAACAGGCTGGACTTTCGGCCTTCTGCCATCGGTTGCCTACGATGCTGATTTAGGCTTTCAATACGGCGCTCTCACCAACATTTATTATTATGGCGATGGCTCCACCTATCCTGAATATCTGCACTCTATCTATCTTGAGGCGAACCGAACAACCAAAAAGAGCGGACTTTTCAGACTGAATTTTGATTCCCGAGCACTTGTGCCAGGTCTGCATGTTTCGGCTGACATATCATATATGCCTGAAGAGATGTACGATTTTTCAGGATTCAACGGTCATCAGGCGGTTGTGAATTCCGACTGGACCGATGACGGCAGCAGCATTTACCGTTCGCGTGCCTTCTATAAATATTATCACGATTTATTTCGCACAACCACTGATTTGCAAGGAGTTATCAGCGATAAATTCAAATGGAACGCAGGCGCGGGAGTGCTTGTTTTTAATGCTGGTTCAGTCAATATCGACAAACTTAACCGCGGGCAGTCCGATGACAAGAAACTGCCTGATACCGACTGCCTTTTCGATAAATATCTGCAATGGGGGCTTATCGATAGTTGTGAGACTAAAACGGGCGCCTTCCCTTACATTCACGGAGGTGTCAGTTTCGACAGCCGAAACCAGACAGCCGCTCCGTCGTCGGGTATTTGGGCCGACGCTTTTGTCACCTACACGGCTGCTTTCGGCGACCTAAAACGTTTCAACAGCCTGAAACTGAATGCCGATTTCCGTCACTACATGGCCTTGGGCACACCAGTGGCCGTGCTGGCCTACCGCCTTACAGTTCAACTTACTATGGCGGGGCAAACACCTTTTTACATGGCCAGTTACCATAACGTGCTGAATCTCAAGCGCGCATACTATGAGAGCCTGGGCGGTTCAAGTTCGTTGCGCGGCATCACCCGCAACCGCATCATTTCTGATGGCTTCGCGCTGGCTAACATCGAGTTAAGGCTCCGTATTGCCAAATTCGACATTGGTTCGCACCATTTTTATGTGGCCACAAATCCGTTTGTCGATGCGGGAATGGTGCTTCAGCCTGCCGATATTGATGAGCAGCAGGTGCGGATTGCAGTGGCTTCAACAGGCGAAAAAGCCGATGATTATTTCGATTTCAGCAGTAACGTTTATCGCCCGCACCTGTCGGGTGGTGTTGGCCTGAAAGTGGCTATGAATGAGAATTTTATCCTCTCTGTCGATTGGGCAACGCCATTCAGTGCGAACGATTCGGATAAGAAGTCGAACGTGTATGTGAAGATGGGGTATCTATTTTAGTTACAAGACAAAAAAAAGCCGCACCAATCGGCACGGCTCTATTAAAAACATTTTCAATTATTATGCATTAGAACGGCTTGCATATTCGTTCTTCACATCCTCATAGAAAGCAGCGTACGAAGCATACATGTAAGGTATTAACCACAAATAGCCAATACCCAAAGAGAGTACGCACAAGAATGCCCAACCAATGAACGACAACTCAAGGCAGAACAAATCCCATTTGTGACCGTCCATCATTGCCATACTCAATTCAATGGCTTCGTTGTTTTTCATGTTCGGATTATCCTTCAGAATGAAAGGTGTCATAGCGTATGAGAAACCTTTGATAATTCCCGGTACAACGAGCAGCAAGGACCACAAGAATGTGTACAAAAGCATCAAAAGAATTGTTGCCCAAAGACGCGTTTCCTTAAAGAAATCGAAGATGCAGCCAACCTGCATTTTCTCGCCAGTACGCAACATAGTCAAAAAAGCAACCTCAAAACCCACCGCTAGAATCATAGTCGCCAAAGACGCAATAATATTCAAAAACGGAATGATTGCAAGAATTGCGCTTGCAACACATGAAACAATAAGAAGAACGAATAAGGTAAGCACAGCGCTTCCCCATTTACCTTTGAGAGCGGCAGCCGCTGTGGCGCGCATCTCTTTTGCACATTTAATCATAGTATTAGTGTATTAGAAATTAAAAATTTTAACACCCTAAAATATAAAATTTTTCATTTCACCAACGGTCTGATGAGATTTTCTAGTCCGTTGGCTTTAATTTCGTACATCAGTTGCAACTGCGCGCCAATTTTTCCTGGAGGGAAGCCTCTTTGCGCGTACCAAGCCAAGTAAGGTTCAGGCAGTTCCACAAGCAGACGGCCTTCGTACCGGCCAAAAGGCATACGGGTATTGGCAAGTTCAACGAGTTCGTGGCGGTCGGGAGTAGTTAGAGGTGTCATAATCGTTTTTGTTTTGACTACAATGTTACTATTTTTGCACAATAGTTTAATTCCGAAAATGAAACTTATTGCTGAACATTTAGTGAAACGCTACGGCAGCCGTACGGTGGTGAAAGACGTGTCGTTTCAGGCTGAAAAGGGCGAGATTGTGGGGCTTCTGGGACCGAACGGCGCCGGCAAGACCACATCGTTCTATATGATTGTGGGGCTGATTACGCCCAACGGAGGCAACATCTACCTCGACGACCTGAACGTGACGAAGGAGCCCATCTACAAGCGTGCAAAACTGGGCATCGGCTATCTGGCGCAAGAGGCGTCGGTGTTCCGCAAATTGAGCGTTGAGGACAACATAATGTCGATTCTTGAGATGACCGACCTGACCAAAGAGCAGCAGAAGGAGAAACTCGAGTCGCTGCTGACAGAATTCAGCCTGCACCACATCCGCAAGAGCCTTGGCATTCAGTTGTCGGGCGGCGAACGTCGGCGTACCGAGATTGCCCGCGCCCTGGCCATCGACCCGTCGTTCATTCTGCTTGATGAGCCTTTTGCCGGCGTTGACCCGATTGCCGTTGAAGACATCCAACGCATTGTGCGTCAGTTGAAAGAGCGCGGCATTGGCGTCATCATCACCGACCACAACGTTCAAGAAACGCTCTGCATCACCGACCGCACCTATCTGCTCTACGACGGCCGCATCATGAAGGAAGGCTCGGCCCGCGAACTGGCTGATGATGAAGAAGTTCGGCGAGTTTATCTGGGACAGAATTTTGTATTGAGAGAATAGAACGCAACTATTGAAGATAGAGTAAAGGGTAAGGTATAAAGAGTATGGTGTAAAGTGTAAAGAGTTTTTTTGACTCGGCTCGTAATTCGTAATTCATAACTCGTAATTACTTATGCCTTTCTTATGTCTGTAGTCCGTTGTCTGTAGTCCAAAAAGTAAAACCACGAAACTGAAACTTAACATATTATTGTTTTTGCTGCTGATTGCCGTGCAAATGAGCGCGCAGGTTACGCGTATTCGCGGCTCGGTGGTCGATGCCGAAACTGATGAGCCGATGCCGTTTGTGAACGTGGCGGCGCCAGGCACACAACTTGGCACCATTACCGATGTGGACGGCAACTTTTTTCTCGAAACGCGCCTCAAAGTCGATACACTGATGGTGTCGTGCATGGGCTACAAGCCATTTAAGACGGCCATCAAAAACGGAGCCTATCAGGAGTTGGCTGTGCGGCTCGAACCCGACAATATTGTGATGGAGGAGATTGTGGTGCACCCTGGCGAGAACCCCGCTTTCCGCATTCTGCGCGAGATTAACGAGAACAAACCGCACAACAATCCGATGCGCCAGGAACTCTACACTTACGAGGTTTACAACAAGATGGAACTCGACATTAACAACATCTCTGAAGAATACAAAAACCAGAAGATTTTCAAGAAGTTCCAATTCATTTTCGATTATATCGACACATCGGCTATTACAGGAAAAACATTTCTGCCGGTATTCATAACCGAAACATTATCAGATTATTACTACCGAAAGAACCCCAAACGGGAGAAAGAGGTGATAAAGGCCAGCCGCATTTCGGGCACGGAGGACGATATGGTGTCGGAGTTTACGGGCAAGATGTACTTGGATTTCAATATCTACGACAATTTTGTGCCGATTCTGGGCCACGATTTTGTAAGCCCGATTGCAAACATCGGCCGCGTGTACTACAAATATTACCTGATTGACAGCACGTTCCGCGATAATCACTGGTGCTATCAGATTTCGTTCAAGCCGAAACGCAAGCAAGAGCCCACGTTCACCGGATATTTCTGGGTGCACGACACCACTTTCGCCATCGAGAGTTACAAAATCCGCATTTCCGAGGGTGTGAATATCAACTTCGTGTCGGATTTTGTAGCAGAGCAGTCGTACACGTATGTCGATGATTCTGTGTGGTTTCCGAAGAAACAGGAATTGTTTGTCGATTTCTCGGTCACGCAAAAAGATTATGGATTTTTTGGGCGCAAGACCACATCGTACAGCAACATAAACATTCACCCCGACCTGCCCGAAAAGACTTTCTCGGCATCGGCACCGACCGAAACCGTGCTGCTCGACGACGCAATGCATAAATCGACCGATGAGTGGAACACACTGCGCCACGAGGAGTTGAGCCAGCGCGAGAAAGATATTTATGTGATGGTGGATTCGGTGCGCGAAGTGCCGATGTTCAACAATATTGTCAAACTTGTAAATGCCTTTATAACAGGCTATTGGGTTTGCAAATATATTGAAATTGGCCCCTACTACACTCTCTACAGTTACAACCCCATTGAGGGCAGCCGATTCAAAATCAGTCTACGTACCAGCAACGAGTTCAGTACCAGGCACATGCTCTACGGCCACCTGGCATATGGCACCCGCGACCAAAGGTTTAAATATGGTTTGGGAGTCACTGAAATGTTCAACACCATGCCCAGGCGATGTGCTAACATCTATTATTTTCATGACAATGAGCAACTTGGTCTGACCGACAATGCGTTTTTGAGCGACAATATTCTATCATCGCTGTTTGCGCGCGAAAAGAACGACAAACTGACCATTGTGAACGAGGGCGGCGGCTACTACGACCATGAGTGGTTTGCAGGCTTCTCCACCAAATTCAAGGTTCGCCACAAGCAGATTTACGCTTCAGAAACGGTTCCTTTCCAAATGTACGATGAGCAACTGGGCGACACCGTTAATGTGACAAGCCTGCGGACAACCGAAATGTCGGTCAACTTCAGACTGGCCTACAACGAGAAATTCATTATGGGTGAATTCGAGCGCATGAGCCTCGGCACCAATTATCCCATTTTCAACATCGGACTGACAGTAGGCGTACCCCACATAATGAACAGTAAATATGAGTATTACAAACTTCACGCGAGCGTGGAGCAGACTGTGCCGCTGAAACCGCTGGGCGATTTGCGCTATGTTATCGATGCCGGAAAAACGTTCGGCAAGGCACCGTTCCCGTTCCAGCAACTGCACGAGGGAAATCAGACCTACGCCTATGACGAGTATGCCTTCAACCTGATGAACTACTACGAATTTGTGAGCGACCAGTATGTCACCCTTATGCTCGAGCATCACTTTAAAGGCCTGTTCCTTAACCATATACCACTGATGCGAAAGTTGAAATGGCGCGAGGTGGCAACTGGCAAAATTTTGGTCGGCGATTTTGCGCATCGCACCAGCGACGACCTGTTTTTCCCATCCACGCTCAATGTGCTGCACAAGCCATACGCCGAAGCGGGTGTAGGCATCGAGAACATTTTCAAGTTCTTCCGTGTTGATGCTATCTGGCGTCTCACCTACCTCAACCACGAAGATGTGCTGCCATTCGGTATTTTAGCGAAGATGCAGTTGCGGTTCTAATCCCATCTGTTCCACAGCCACCAAAGAAAAATCCGCCGCGAACAAGATGGTACTCATTCGCAGCGGATTATTATTACAGATTGTCATATCGAGTGAATGGAGCAGACTCCTGCCCCACTCACCCGCATTGACAATTAATCGTTCAACATCACTCGTTTAACAACATCACCAACCTTGACAACAAAGATTCCGGTGCTGTTGATTCTGATTTCCGCATCTGCTTTATTGGCTGTTGCCACAAGACGTCCCATTGCATCAAATACTCGGATTTCGCTGTTGGCATTTTCAACCACAATGGTGTTGTGGTGAGCGTAAATGCTGACAGCATCTGCAGCCGACTCAACAATGGCTGTTCCTGGTGTCGTCTCATTTTTCTCAAATATTGCAGTGAACTTCATTTCGCCAGTTACAGTAATGGTGCGCGGGTTGTCGGTGTTGCCATCGCTCCATTTGACAAACTTGTAGCCGCTGTTGGCTGTAGCGTTGAGTTTGATGTTGGTCTTATAAGCAGCTGAATCCACCGCCGAGACTTTTCCCATTGAGGCATCGTTGGCAGCAACACTGATTTTGAACATGTCAGGTGCAAAAATCGCAGTGATGGCTGTGTCTTTCTGGAATGTCTGATAACGGCTGATGTGCTTTTCGTTGTCGCTCCAAGCCACAAAATGATAGTTAGGATTCGGTATGGCCCAGAAATCGATTTCTGTCTGATTATCGCCATGCGAAGTAACATAACTGCGCACTGTACCCATTGCGTCGTCGTTGACATAGAGCATCACCTTAACCGCAAGTTCTTCGAAGTAAGCCGTAAAGGTTGTGTCGCTGTTCACATTAACCGTCGGACGACGTGAACTGTTTCCAGTGCTCCAGCGCGAGAATACATAACCATTCTTCTCTGTAACGGTCAATTCAATGCGAGTATCATCCAAAGACGATGAACTTGTAGAATAACTTACCGAACCTTTATCGGAATCGCAATCGACCGTAACATTGTAAGGGAACTTGACAAAATGTGCGGAGATTACGGTGTCGCTTTTCACTGCAAATGTGCGAGATCTCATCGTAATACCATCGCTCCAATTGGCAAAGCAATAGCCATCTTCAGCATAAACATTGAAGTCTGCAACAACAATATTGTCTATCAGTTGAGAGCCTTTCATACTGATTTCGCCATTGTCGGTAACAAGGTTGATATCGTACTTGATTGGCTCGAAGTAGGCCACCACCACAGTGTCGCTTGTAATGTAGAAGTCAGTACGCCATTGGGTGATACAACCGTCGCTCCATTTCTTAAATACATAACCAGGTTTTGGATCCGGATATATGATTGCACTGTAAATGTATTGGTTGATTCTCTCGCCTATCAAATATTCTGCGTATCCCATTGTAGTATCATTCGACTGAAAATCAACTTTGTATGGCATAGCCTCAAATTTGGCTGTGAAGGTTGTGTCGCCTGATAAGGTAACCGTACGCTTATTTCCGTTGGTTGAGCCGTTTTCCCACTCAATAAAGAAAACATCTTCAGATTTATACTCTGGCCAGATGTAAAGCGTCTGACCCTCATAGTACGTTCCTGTGTCGGATACGCTGATATAGCCCAAAGATGCATCGTTCGTCTGGAAGTTGACCTTGCAGGCCTTGTTGCGTTTGAACTCGGCCACAAGCGTGATGTCGCCCGTGGGGCTATAATAGCGGTATGAGTCTTTGCTTCCGTCGCTCCATCTAACAAAACAGAACTCCTTTGACAGTGAAACTGCGCCAATTTCCAACGATTCACCATAATAATAAATACCGCTCGGGCTGCCTTGAACCTTGCCGAGAGTGGTGTCGCTGCTCTGAATGGTCACTGTGTAGGCTTGCCGTTTGTTGAAAATGGCTGTCAGAGTGGTGTCGCTGGTTACTTTCACCTCTCGTTTTTCGCCAATATAATTGTCACTCCAACAGTTGAAGCGGCCAGGACGTTTGTTTTCAACCGAGACATTGAACAAATAACTGCTGCCAACCTCAACAATATTGTTGACAACAACCTCGCCCAGCGCGGTATCGTTGGCGTTTAATGCAACCTTGAACGGAACATCATCAATATCAACCAATTTCACGGCTGTCGCTGTCAATTCAATTCCGCTATCAGTTGAACTTCCGTCGGAATAGAAATAGAGGGTTGCTACAGAATCACCGACATATTGCTCTTCAATGCCATACCCTTTCCAATCGACAAGTTTCTTTCTGTCCGCTCCCTGATAAATCCGCAGATAATCGCAGCAGCCTTCAGTATCGTACACTCCGCTTATTTTTATGGCGTAGCCTTTAGGCGCGTTGATTTGCAGATAACCCCGGTTGCCATTGCGGTAGTTGCTCTTACCTTCCGAATCATAGATGGTGATTGTGTCGCCAATATTCAAGGTAACATCAATTGTTCCCGAGTATGGAACACATACGTAATCAGTTATTTCGGCAGCCACAAAGCATGCGAACAAGGCTGTGTCACGCTTGACATAGAACCCGATTTCCGGATAGTCTCGGAACAGTGAGCCATCAGCATTATACCACCCTGTAAACCGGTAACCTTTGTTTGCAATGGCTAGCACCTCAACATAATCGCCTTCACTAACAGTTTGCGAGCCCGTGTAAACCACATTACCCCTCTGCTTGCATGAGTCGGCAACGGCGAACTTCACTTCGTACTTCGGCAGTGGCTCGAAGTATGCCACAAGATTGGTGTCGGATTCAACGGTGATGTATCTCCACCGATTAGTGTTGCCATCGCTCCACCTTACAAATCTATAGCCCTCATATGCCGAAGCCGATATGTCAACACTGGTACCTGCACGACAACTTCCGTTATCTGCAACCTCTCCCATTGTATAATCGGACGACAACAGAACCACATTGCACAGAGGAGCCTTCTTGAAGTAGGCAATAAGTGTTGTGTCGTGAGTGACTCTAAAACCAATATCTTTTTTTGTTCCTCCTATATTCCAATGGTCAAACACATACTCGCCAACACCTATGGCATAAAAACTTTCCCTACTGCCCTCACGCACTTTTGTAGCACCTTCGATGTAACCATGCTTAACATTGCCAACGAGCAATGTGACGGTGACATATTTTTCTATAAAGATGGCCGTCAGTGTGGTATCGCTCTTAAGATTGATGGTTCGCGGATTGTCAGTGTTGCCATCGCTCCATTTAACAAACTGATAACCAGTATTAGGCTCCGTGCTGACGATGGCCTTGGCATCGGCTGTAACCTCGTACAGTCCGTCACCCGACACTCTGGCATCACCTCCATCAACAAGCAGCGTGACTTTATAAATGGGGTACTCAACAATGTTGCTGATGTTGCTCCACGGGGCGCTGTGTTGGTAATCGTTCTTGCTGCCTTGCGGTACACGCAAGGTTATCTTGCTGTAGCCGACGCTGTCGAGGCTGCCAAAAATCGAGCCGTACCAACTGTTGTCGTATGGCGGTGTCGGGCGCTTGATGGTGATGGTTGTCAGGCTGTCGCAATCGGCAAATGCATTGCGACTTATAGAGTTTACGTTGCTGCCGATAATCACCGATTTCAAATTGGTGCACCCGTTGAATGCACTGCTGCTGATTTCAGAAACCGTATTCGGTATCACTATCGAGCCAAGACTGCTGCATCCTTGGAACAAACTGCTGTTGATTGTTGTGAGCATGTCTGGCAGAACAACCGACTTCAATTTTTTGCAATAGGCGAATGCATCATATCCGATGTTTGTAACCGTATTAGGTATTATCACCGATGTGAGATTCTCGCAATTATAAAATGCATAATCACCTATTCTGGTTATAGTTGAAGGGATGGTTATCGATTCCAAACCTTTGCAACCACTGAACGCCTGCGAACCAATAACTGTTACCTCAAATGTGCCGCCCGCCGTTACTGACGACGGAATCACAATCTCACCCGACTTACCATAGTATTTTAGTTCGACATTGTTTCTAGTTAATACGCCATAGACGATGCTGTCTTTGGTAAAGTGCAAACCCGCACCAGAAATGCTGACATCGCCTTCAATTGTTACCGATATCAGGCTGTCGCAATAAGAAAACGCATCGTAACCGACATACTCAACCGAGCCAGGAATGGTTATTGCCTTCAAACCGTTGCAGTAATCAAATACCGACTCACCGATTCGGGTAACGGTGTTTGGAATGCTGACCGACGTCAGACTGCCGCAACCCACGAAAGCGTAATCTTCGATGGTGCTGACACCGTCAGGAATCACCAACTCGGTCACTTCTTTGCCGCCGATATACAAATGCTTCGCCATGTTCAACGGGTTAGAGTTTTGGTTACTAAAATTCATTCCGCACAAACTCTCTATGCTCGAAAATTCGGCTTTTGCCAAATTCCAACAGCCATAGAAAGCACTCGACCCAATGTATGACACCGAATCGCCAATGGTCACCGACTTCAAACCGCTACAATATTCGAACGCATAGGTGCCGATTTCCTTAACCGAGTTGGGGATGCTAACCGATTCCAACTTATCACAATCAGTGAAAGCGCCCGAACCAATATATTTGACTGAATTAGAGATGTTGAGCGATTTCAAATTCTGGCATTCGGCGAAAGCCGACTCCCCGATATTGGTAACAGAATTGCCGATAGTCACCGATTCTAAATTATTACAATAAGCGAACGCATTTTTGCCAATAGTAACAATCGAATTTGGTATTGTCAGCGATTTCAAATTATGGCATTCGTAGAACGCCTTTTCTCCAATGCCAACAACCGCAAATGTGTTGCCTGCAGCCACCGATTCGGGAATAACAACATTAGTACGCATGTTGGCGGCAACTTCAACTGATTCTTTACCAATCACATGGTAGCGCACACTGTCTTTGGTGAAATACAAGTTTGATTTCGAAACATTGGCATCGGTTTCTATTTTTACCGATGTCAGATTTTTAAGGTCGCCGAACGATGTGTTAATATTGACAACCGAATTAGGTATTGTTATCGACTCAAGTTTACTGATGCCTTTGAACAGATTTCCTCCCAAATCAGTTACGGAATATGTCCTGCCTTCAATTTCGACACTTGCCGGTATCACTGCGCTCGTTGCGGCAGTGTCAGTGAAACTCAAAGCCTTCACCTCGCTTGGAGAGATGACCATATAACTGATATTACCCACATTAACCGCATCAATGTCGGCCGGCATCACCTCGTAATAATTCAAGTTGGTTTTATCCCCCATCCTGACGTTGATGTTGCGGAAATAATATGTGCCGGCATTGTCCTCATCGCCACACATATTTATTTGAACGCCAATAAATTCCGCACCGCGATCTCCAATTGTACCCTCAATTGTTACAGTCTGCCAATTATTCTTGTAAACATTAATTGGTGCGTATACGGGAATTGAGGTAGCACCAGGAACATCCAGCAATTCAGTATTATCGCCTGACCACTGATAATCTTCGTGAAGCCAACCGCCATATTCGTCATACCACATTTTTCCTGTTAAGAAGAAAAGATGTGCCGTGTCGGCATTGGTGGTCGGTTCCCAATAAACATCAAATGTCAATGAGAATTTATTGTCCTCAACCTGGCCGGCATTATCGTAAAATACTGCGCAGAACTGAATTGCCCAGCCATCGTCATATGCCGCATCGTCAGGGACTAAAAGTTCCGCCACACTGCCAGACAGTGTCTCGCCATTAACTTCATCTACAAGTTTGAGCGGTGAAGATAACCTGCCATCGGCAAACCACTCATTGAAAGTGTTTTGTGCACAAACACCAAACGACATCATGCACGCAAGTGCTGACATCAATAACGTTTTTCCCTTTTTCATCCCGAATAGTGTTAGTTAAACATAAAAACAACAATAATTGACTCGTAACAAGCCAATGATATTTTCGCTTTAACAAAAATATCATTTTCACGTCACGATGTCATTGCATTCAGTATTATTTTGACGAATAATTCTGAATGTCAATGTATTTAACTAAACTATCGGGCTGTCTACCCTCCCCCGCAAATCTCCTTCAATTAGTGCGAGAACAGCAGCTCGCGGTATTTCGGTAACGGCCAAATCTCGTTGTCCGAAATCATTTCAAGATGGTCGATATGCTCACGGATGCTTGCCAGATAAGGTTTCACTGTGTCGGAATATGCCTGTGCCTTCTCAAAGATGTCGGTAATGGCGTTGGCGCGTTTGCGGGCCTCGGTCATTTCGGTAACCATTGATTTTATGGCTGTTATACGTTTAGAAATATCTTTTATGGTTTCCAATTGCAGTTCGGCAACCTCATTGAAATCTGCCTCGTTCAACACCTCCTTCAAGCCGCGGACGTTCTCAATCAGTTGGTTCTGATATTTGTAAACGGTTGGTATAATGTGGTTTGTGGCCAAATCGCCCAACACGCGCGACTCAATCTGAATTTTCTTGGTGTAGTTCTCGACACGGATTTCGTGACGCGCTTCTATCTCGCGCTCGGTGAACACTTTAGCGCTGGTGCAAAGTTCAATGTTCTTGGGGTCGGCAAAGGCTTGCAGAGCGGCAATCGCACCTTTCGGGTTCGAAAGTCCGCGGCGCTCGGCCTCAACTTCCCACTCGTGGCTGTAGCCGTTACCATCGAAACGCACTGGTTTTGAGTAAACTATCAGTTCTTTCAACTCTTGGAAGATGGCTTCGTCCTTCTTCACTCCGGCATCGATTTTGGCATCGACCTTCAATTTGAACTTACGCAGTTGCTCGGCCACGGCCAAAGTGATGAACGTCATTGGTGCGGCGCAGTTGGCGCTTGCTCCGGCCGAGCGGAACTCGAAGCGGTTGCCTGTGAAGGCGAACGGCGACGTGCGGTTGCGGTCGGTGTTGTCGAGCAGAATCTCGGGAATTCGCCCGATGCCTAATTTTATGTCGGTTTTCTCGTCGGGCGTCATCTTTTTGTCGCTCACGCGTTGCTCTATATCGTCAAGAATGCCAGACAGATAACTTCCCAAGAATACCGACATTATCGATGGCGGCGCCTCGGTTGCGCCCAAACGATGCTCGTTGCCGGCGGTGGCAATGCTGGCGCGCATCAGGTCGCCGTACTCATAGACAGCGCTGATGGTGCAGGCCAAGAAAACCAGGAACTGCATATTGCTCTTCGGATTTTTTCCGGGCGAAAGCAGGTTGACGCCGGTGTTGGTGGCCATCGAGAAGTTGTTGTGCTTGCCCGAACCACTGATGCCCTTGAACGGCTTCTCGTGGAAAAGCACGTTGAAGTTGTGGCGGCGGGCCACCTTCTTCATAAGGTCCATAAGCAGCATATTGTGGTCGACGGCCAGATTGGCTTCTTCGAACACCGGTGCGCACTCAAACTGATTGGGTGCCACTTCGTTATGGCGTGTTTTGACAGGAATTCCCAAACGGTAGGCCTCAATCTCAAAATCGCGCATAAAGGCGTTTACGCGGCTCGGAATTGTGCCGAAATAGTGGTCGTCTAACTGTTGGTCTTTGGCCGAAGCGTGCCCCATAAGGGTGCGGCCTGTGAGTTGCAAGTCGGGACGGGCAAGGAACAGCGCCGAATCAACAAGAAAATACTCTTGCTCCCAACCCAATGTGGTTACCACTTTCGTGACATCTTTGTCGAAATACTGGCAAACGCCCACAGCCGCGTCGTTCAGCACCGATGTGGCTTTAAGCAATGGCGTTTTAAAGTCGAGCGCCTCGCCTGTGTACGATATAAAAATGGTTGGTATACAAAGAGTTCGCTCTAAAATGAAGGCCGGCGATGATGGGTCCCACGCAGTGTAACCACGAGCCTCGAAGGTGTTGCGCAATCCGCCACTTGGGAAACTCGATGCATCAGGCTCTTGTTGAGCAAGTTTGCCGCCATCGAATGCCTCGATGCCGCCATCGCCATCAAAATTTGGTTCAAAGAAAGCGTCATGCTTCTCGGCCGTTGAGCCGGTGAGCGGATGAAACCAGTGGGTGTAGTGCGTTGCGCCTTTGCCCAGTGCCCACGCCTTCATTCCCGATGCCACTTGGTCGGCAATGCGGCGCGGAATGCGAGTTCCGTTCTCGATAGAATCAACCACGCATTCGTAAGCCTCGCGCGACAAGAACTCCTTCATTTTGGTCTTATCGAACACATTCTCAGCATAATACTCTGATGTTTTGATGTCTGGCACCTCAACCTTCACCGCCTGACGGTTCATCAGTTGCTCCAAAGCCTGAAACCGGATTGTTGACATTGTTGTCTGATTTTTATGTTTATGGCGCAAAGATATGGCAAAAAAGATGCCGTTGTACGTGAATCTCTTACAATTTTTAAGCGACACCCCTATTTTTAATGGGGGTATTGCGAAAATTACACGTATATTTAATGTGTATGGTATAAAAACGAAGGGGCGAATGATTTTCGCCCCTGCACGTTTTGTCCGATTCAATTAATTAAAATCATCAGCTCCTTTGCTTATAATCCTTTTTGATTTCGTTATCCCAGTCGTCAGAGATACTTCCCATTGCCCGTACCTCCGACACAGCATCCGATACGCAGCAAAAATTTAATTCCACTCCCGTCGCGTCACAAACGAAATTGCATGCGCGATTCGCTTTGATTCCATAGTGACCTGCAGTTTTGACGGCATCGATATTCGCACCCAAAAAGATAAACTCCCAACCGTATTTTTCCTGTTCGTGCGAAATCATTTGCTTAACTTTTCTTGCAGAAAAACGGGTCGATGAATTCTCCTCACCATCGGTTATGATTACAAAAATCACGTTATCAGCCCTTTCATCATCGGCAAGCATCTTCTGAACCTTGACGGTGTGGTTGATGGCATCGCCCAAAGCGTCGAGAAGCGCTGTTGAGCCACCAGGTGTGTAGTCTTTGCGTGTCAGCGGCTCTACCGTACTGATGTTGCGGCGATTATGAATCACATCCGAACTATTGTCGAAAAAAACTGTCGAAATGTGGCAAACACCGTCTTCGTTACGTTGTTTCTCGAGCATTGAGTTGAAGCCACCAATGGTGTCGTCTTCCAAACCTGACATCGAACCTGATTGGTCGATGACGAAAATGAGTTCTGTAATGTTGTTTTTCATAGCACTAAATTTTAAAATTTAACAATAACTAACGGTGCAAAAATCCACCGATAAATCGGGAATGATGTCGCCTTAAAAGCGACATTTTGTACCTTTGCTGAAAACAAGGAGTTATGCCACTAATAATAAGCCGAAACGATATTACAAAAATCACAGTCGATGCCATTGTCAATGCTGCCAACACGCAGTTGAGAATGGGCGGCGGAGTCTGCGGCGCAATTTTCAAGGCCGCTGGAGAGCAGAAACTGCAACAAGCCTGCAACCAACTTGCACCAATAAAAACAGGCGATGCCGTCATTACCGATGGTTTTAAGTCGCGGGCAAAATTCATCATTCATACTGCAGGTCCGATTTATAAAGAAGGTGACACACAACAAGAAACACAGTTGTACAACTGTTATCAGAATTCGTTGAAACTTGCTGCAGCAAAGCAACTTGAATCGGTAGCGTTTCCGTTGATTTCGTCAGGAATCTACGGTTATCCGCCCGATAAGGCGCTCAACGTCGCACTCAAGTCAATCCACGATTTCCTCGGCTCATACGACGGTTCAATGATCGTCTACATGATAGTTTACAACAACGATGCCTTTGCCGCCGCGCAAAAACTCTATGCTGACGTTGAGAGTTACATCGATGAGCGACTTATAAAAGATGACATCCTTGAACGGAGAAGGCGGCTCAATTTTGAGGTTGGGAATGCCAATTGCTGCATGGAGACGCCGTCGCCTGTGCAGACAAATGATGAAATAGCGGATTCGGAAGATGCTTCTATCTGCGAATGCTGTGCGTCAATACAGGAACCGTTAGGTGCGGGAAATGAAAGCAATCTTGGCAACATTCTCTCCAACCTTGAAGACAGTTTCAACAAACAGTTATTCAAGTTTATACGTCAGAAAAACATGACGAATGCCGAAGTTTACAAAAACGCTAACCTCGACCGCCGTCTGTTCTCAAAAATCATTTCGAACGAGGATTATACCCCAGGCAAAAACACCATTTTTGCACTTGCCATCTCACTGAAACTCAATATTGAAGAAACGCAATCGCTCCTGCGTAGCGCCGGGTTTGCCATTTCGCACTCATCGAAAGCCGATTTGATAATAGAATACTACATCACGCATCAGGATTCGGAAATCTACAATATCGACGAATTGAATTTCCTGCTCTTCAAGAACAATCAAGTGCAGTTAGGGCAAGTTTGACGGAAGTGTTTCCCGCGCAAGAATAATTCACAATATATCCTTCAGTTCCAACAGATTGTGAATCTCGTAGGTTACGGGGCATTCGGCGGGTATGTTGCGAGGGTTGAAATAGACTTGGTCGATGCCAGCCTGGCGGGCGCCCACAATATCGGTGGGCCACTCATCGCCAATCATCAGGCTCTCACGTTTGCGGGCGTTCACGTATTTCACAGCATAGTCGAACGCCAGTTTGTGCGGCTTTTTGTAGCCCATCTCGTCCGACGTGAAAACCTTCTCAAAATATGGCGCAAGGCCCGATTCGGTTGTCTTAATATGTTGAATTTCAATGAATCCGTTGGTGAGCAGATAGAGGTGATAGCCTTTCGCTTTCAGATAGTCGAGCACCTCAAAGGCATGAGGAACGACGCGCGTCTGATGCGGCGACATTTCAAGATAACGCTCGCCAAATGTCTCTGCCACAGCCTTGTCGGTGATGCCGAAATGGGCAAGCGCATCGTGGAAACGCTTCCAGCGCAGCAACTCCTTGGTAATCTTGCCCAGGCCGTATTCAACCCAGAGAATATCGTTGTAATGGTGGTATAAATCAAGGAATTCCTGCTCGTGCGGAACAAGTTCGGGAAGCATTTGGCGCATGATATGCCGAAGCGTGTATTCCGAGTTGGCGGCAAAATCCCAAAGGGTGCCGTCTAAATCGAAATAGAGCCACTTGTAACTCATAAGAAACGGCTAATCCGCTTATTTTTTGAGTTTTACATCCACTTTCATATTCTCAATCTTCTTGCCAGGAGCATTGGGAACATTGATTTTCTTCGAAAGTGTCTCAATCGTTTTGCCCTCAATTTCAAGCACATAGTCACCAGGAAGAAGCGCAATGTTGATTGAACTTGTGGATGGATTATAGTTGTACGTGCCGAAAAGTGTCTTGCCTTTCATGACTGAAACCTTCAAATCTGTTTCAGTTTCAGCAAAATCGACTTTTGTTTCGCCTTGAGCAATCTGAAGTTTGACAATGTAGAGTTTCACCATCGGGTCCTTCTCGTTGAACACTACGCGGTAGATGTCGCTGTAGCCGTAAGAGTCTGGTTTTATGGCCGAAACATAGGCGTAGTTGCCGTCAAGCGTGTAGCAGATTGTCAGGTTGTCATACACATCGTTGAGCGGGTAACCAATATTTTTCGGCTCGCCAATTTTCAGGTTCTGCACATCAAAGTCGCAGACAAAAATGTCGAATCCGCCCATCGATTTCGGGCCATTGCTACAGAAATACAGTTTCTTTCCATCAGGCGAGAACATCGGATACGACTCGTCATATTTGGTGTTAACCACATTGCCGAGGTTTGTTGGCGCACTCCATTCGCCGTTAGGCAGACGGACGCTGTAGAACAAATCGAGTCCGCCCATGCTGTTGTGGCCGTTGCTCGAAAAGATGAGCGTGTCGCCACCTAAAGTTGCGCAGGCGCCTTGTTCAAGCGTCTTTGCATTGATGTTATCCGACAAATTGTTCTTGCCTTTGGGGGCTCCGTTTTCAATTGTCGAGACAACCAAATCCTGAATAAAATCAACTCCGTCGAGTTGGAAATAGATTTCGTCGCCGCGGTTCGATATGCCAGCAACAAATTCATTATCAACAGTATTGACAGCCGTAGCCTGCTTGCTTTTCTTGAAATCGCCATTATCTGACGGCGAGAACAGCACATCCCAAGTGTACTCTTTTATGCCCGTGTCGAACTTGCGGTTGCTTGAATAAAGAAGCATTTCATTGTCGGCTGACAGAATCGGAGTATAGTCGTCCATATCGCTGTTGATGTTTTTGCCCAGATTGACAAACGTAACATCGAGCGGCGATTTCACCATTTTTTCAGCATTGTCAATATACGCTTTCACAAGGTCAACTTCCACATTTCCTTTTAGTTTCGATGCTGCTTTTGATATGGTCTCGCGGGCCTTTGCAAAATCGTAGTTATAGAGATAGGCACGGGCCAGTGCTATCAGATATTCACCTTCCTGGCCATATTTGCTTTCGGCTTTGAGCAGATGCGGCAGTGCCTCCGCAGGGGCGCAGTTGGTTCGGGTACGGCAGATTCCAATGTAGTAGTTTATATCGATATTGCCTGTATCTTTCTTATATGCACCAAGATAGTATTTCAGTGCCGTTGGATAGTTCTCTATTTTGAACTGATAGTTGGCCTCTCTAACATCCTGCGCTGCTACCATCAATGGCAACAACATTGCAAAAGCCGCCAAGCATAACAAACGTGTTTTCATAGTATCTGTTATTTGATTGGTTTCAAATATATTTCTCTGGTTATCATATCATCGGCTGCCATGTGCAGTTTTTCTCTGTAACCCGATTGCTGACCCTCAAATCTGACTTCAACTGTATAATCACCAGCGTACAATTGTGCGAAAAACTCACCTTCATCAACATTTATCTGTCTGATAATGTTTCCGTATTCATCGTAAACCCACGCATAGGCTTTAGGCATTTTCTCGTTATGAGGCATCGCATTGTCTTCATCTTCACCCACAAACACCACACCCTGATAGAAAGATGGTTGCACTTCCTCGTCGCTTAATATTTTCACTTGATAAATATCAAGATTTCCTACTCCCTCTTTACGTTTGGCGGCAATGTATGCTGTGCCGTCTTCGGCAAATGAGATTTTAGTGTCGTCGAGTGGAGTATTCAACGGGAAACCCATGTTGAAAGGCATGAACCAATTGCCTTCCGAATCGTTGAATGATGATCTGAAGATATCATATCCTCCCATACTTTCGTGTCCCTTCGATGCGAAATACAATGTTTTGCCATCTGGGCTTAATGAAGGATAATTCTCATCGTATTCGGTATTGATGGTGGTACCCATATTCTCGGATGGTCCCCATCGCCCATCAAGACCTCGATGTGATACGTACAAATCCAAACCGCCGCGTCCGCCAGGACGGTTGCTGGCAAAATAAATGGTATTGCCGTCGGCTGTAATGCAGGCACCCATCTCAATGTCATCGGTATTCATGTCGGCTGGCAAATCGGCTGCCAGAGCCTTGGCAAATTTCACACCTTTGCGGGTATACATTTTGATGTCGTGAGTGGCATAGTCGCCGTTGGCATAAACCAAAACTCTGTTGCCGTCAGGAGTGGCGCCAACCACATTCTCATCGTCGTAACTGCTAATTGGAATCTGAACGGACGACTGCCAAAGGCCTTTCTTCCGCTCGCTATAACGGCCAGCATAAACATCCGCGTCATATTCTTTTATATGATGTCTGTTGCTCGAAAAATAGAGCAGATTGTTGTCGGGTGTGACAACTGGGCACATATCGTCAACATCGGAATTGATAGTGGTATCGAGACGCGTAAATAACACGTTGATAGGGTTGTTCATAAGTTCCTTGGTGTAATCGCACATCTTTATCATGCGGTCAGCCTCAAATAGGTCGTTCTCGTCAACGCCCACCATTTTGTAATCGTAAAAAGCATCAATGGCCTCGGTGAACCGATAGTTGTACATATACGCCTTGCCGAGGAAGAATTTTGTGCGGATGGGGTAGTTATTGAAACTTGCCACATACTCCAGATGCCCAACGGCCTTCTCTTTGTCGATATTGGTTTCGGTGTAGCAAACGCCAAGCCGATATCTCAAATCAATGTTCTCTTGGTCTTGTTTGTAGAGTATCAGATAGTTTTGAAGGGCAAATTCGTAATCGCCTTTTTTAAATGCGCTTTCGGCAAATTTCTTAACCAGAATAATATCATCGTCCTGCGCTTTGGCGGCAAAAACTCCGCAAAGCACAACGAGTGTCAGTATCAACCTATTTTTAAACAGCATAATTTGTGTTTTTGTTTACGAACAAAATGCAAATATAGGAATATTACCAAATTACCATACAAACTTATACGTTTGCCGCAAGTCAACCGACGGATAATGCATTAAACCTCTGTCCGCCAAACTCAACCTCCGATTCAGAATAGGTTTTGCCCGTCATCGATTTCAGAAGTTTCCGCATGGCCCCAACATCTCCCGACGACACAAACAAATCAGTTCCGACATGGCTGTTGTTGTTTTGTAAGTCGTGCTCAATCAGCACCTTGCTTACTTGGCGTGCCACGGCTGGAGCAGGGTCGATAACAGCCACACGGTTTCCAACCATCTGCTCAATCTGCGGCTTGAAGAACGGATAGTGAGTGCAACCTAAAACTATCTGGTCCACACCGTGTTCAATCATCGGAACCACATATTTTTCAAGTAATGAGTGCGCCTTTTCGGTTTCATACTCATCCGCCTCAACCAATTCAACCAATCCTGTGCCAATCTGCACCATGACATCGATGTTGTTGGCATATTTCTGGCTTGTCTCTTTGTAGAGTCGCCCGTCGAAGGTGCCTTTGGTTGCCAGCACACCAACTTTGCCAGTTTTGGTGTTAAGTGCGGCCTGCTTTATGGCTGGCTCCATTCCCACAAATGGAATGGAATATGATTGGCGCAAGGTGTCGATTGCCGCTGCAGTGGCGGTATTGCATGCCACAACCACCATCTTGCACTCTGCGGCTATCATTCTGTCAACAATTTCGCATGCCAGTTTTGCAATTGTCTGAGGCGGTTTGGGACCGTACGGGCAATTTTTGCTGTCGGCAAAATATAGAATGTCCTCATTGGGCATCAGCCTGCGGATTTCACGCCACACGGTCAGTCCGCCCAATCCTGAATCGAACACTCCAATCCGACTGCTGCTCATTACCTTACCTGTTTAAAAAACAATATCCAACATTTTGATGTTGGATATTGCCAGTTATTTTAATTCGTAATTATTTAACACCAAGTTTTTTAAGCACCAGCGGCATCAAATCAACGCTTTGGTCGGAATTGTAAAGAATTGCACCCATGCTCATGTCGAACACATAAAGGAAGCCATTCTCTGCGGCCACATCGTCGATGGCTTTTTTAGCCTTATCGATAATTGGCTGGAGCAACTCGCCCTCTTTTGCACTCAAATCTTTCTGTGCAGTCTGCTGGAAAGTCTGAAAACGCTGTTGGATATCAGTCAGTTCGCGTTCTTTAGCCTCGAGCAGAACCTGTGGCAGCGAGTCGCGTTGCTCAAGATACTGCTGATATTTGGTCTCGAACTCGGTCTGCATTGCTGCCATTTGGTCTTCAAGTTGTTTGGCGTATTTCTCAAGTTGGACGCGGGCTTGCTCGCGTTCAGGCATCTGCTGAAGCAACTGGCCAGAGTCTATATGTCCGAACTTGTAGTTTTGTGCGTTTGAAACTGTTGCAAAAGACGACATAAATGCCACTGCAACAACGATTAAAATCTTTTTCATCATTCTATTGTTTTGTTATTGATAATCGCAAATATAGAAATTTTGTTTAGAGTTGCCACTCTCGCTAAAAATTATGCGGTCAATGTGTCAGTTCTTATATCCTAATTTCTGAAGCACGTCGTCGCTCTTGTCGTATTTGGGGTCGGAATAGAGGAACGACGCTCCGCCAGCGGCATCCAGAATGAATGCGTAGTTGCCCGATGTGGCAATATCCTTGATGGCGTTGAAGATATCGTCCTGAATTGGCTTGATGAGTTCCTGACGTTTCTTGAACAATTCGCCATCCTGTCCGAAATATTTTTTCTGCAACTCCTTGGTTTGGCGCTCTTTCTGCACAATCTCATCTTCACGTTTCTGCTTCATCTCGTCGGTGAGCAGAACTTTCTCGGCCTGATACTCTTTATACATTTTCTCAATTTCGGCGTATTTGGTTTCAATTTCCGCCTGCCAGTCTTTCGACATAATCTCAAGTTGTTCTTGAGCAGCCTCGTATGCTGGGATGCTTTTCATTATGTAATCAGTGTCAACATACGCAAATTTCTGCGCAAATGCCGATGTTGCCAACAATGCCAACGCTCCAGCAAGAATCATCTTTCTCATAATCAAGTGGTTTTATTGTTAAACATAAGTTAGAATGCTTGTCCGATTGTAAATGCGAATTGGCTGCCGTTCGATCCTGGATTACGCGGGTTGCTGTCGAAACCATAGCCCCAGTCGAGGCCGAGCAATCCAAGCATTGGCAGATAGAACCGCACGCCCATGCCCGCAGAACGGTACAGACTGTATGGGTTGTAATCTTTCATTTCATACCAAGAGTTACCAGCATCGAAGAATGCTGAAGCCCAGATGGTTGCACTTTCTTTCATCACTAACGGGTAACGCAACTCAACCGAAAGTTTCTGATAAACATTGCCTTGCGGATATGCCGTCAGTGAGCCGTTGCCCTGGCTTCCGTTGTCGTAGCCGCGCAATGGTATCACATCGTAGCCATAGTAATAGTTGCCGCCTTGCATTCCGTCGCCGCCAAGTTGGAACGACTCAAACGGCGAGTAGCCCCAAAGACTGTTGTAGTAGCCCAGCAAACCAAACTCGAAATTGGTTCGGAGCACAAGGTTCTGATATATGGCGTTAAACCAGTCGGCTTTGAATTTCCATTTATGGAACTCAATCAACCCGTATTTGCGGCGAGCCTCCTCCTCTTTGATGGCTGTCGGGTTGGCGTCGAGCGATTTTTTCTCGTTGTTGTCGAGTTCCCAGAACTTGCGCTCACGAATCAGCGAGTAGGGCGGAGTGAGTTGCAGCGAGAGCGAGATGTTGGCGCCGCTGCGCGGATAAAGAGGCTGGTCGAGTGAGTTGCGACCAATGACCGTCGTAAAACTCAAGTTATTCGACACGCCTGTCGAGAATTCGCTAAGTATCGCGTAGTTGCGGATGTCGTAACGCTGATAACTGATTTCATTATACAAAGTGAAATAGTTGTCGGGCCATTCCAAACGGCGGCCAAGTCCGACTGACGCACCTGTGATTTTCATGTACTGCGAGATGTTCGATTTGTACACGTTGCCGCTCGACCGCACAGTGTGGTAGACCGAGAACGACAGTGAGTTAGGCTTGCGGCCTCCGAGCCATGGTTCGGTAAACGAGAAACTGAACGAGCGGTAGTGCTTGCCGCTGGTTTGCGCGTGAATCGACAGTTTCTGTCCGTCGCCTGACGGTAGAGGACTGTAGGAGTCGAGATTGAAAATGTTTTTTGCCGAGAAATTGGTGAACGACAAGCCCAATGTGCCTATCACCATTCCACCACCCCAGCCGCCTGACAACTCAATCTGGTCCGATGCGCGCTCCACCACAATATACTCCAGGTCAACTGTTCCGTCGGCCTGATTAGGAACGGGTTTAACATCAAGTTTCTCAGGATCGAAATAACCCAAAGTTCCCAATTCACGAATGGTTCGAATGATGTTGGTCTTGCTGTAAAGATCACCAGGGCGGGTCCATATTTCACGCCGAATCACATGCTCATTGGTACGGTCGTTGCCAGTGATTGTCACTCGGTTGATACGAGCCTGCTTGCCTTCGTAAATTCTTATCTGTAAATCGATTGAGTCATTTTCAACATTCACCTCGACAGGAATGGCCTGGAAGAATAGATAGCCTCGGTCAACATAAAGCGATGACACAGCGTCGTCGGCCATGTTGAGCCTTTTTTGAAGATTCTCCTGATCATACACGTCGCCAGTCTTGATGTCGAGTTGGCGGTCGAGTATCTCGGATGGGTATTTGGTGTTGCCAATCCATTCAATGTTGCGGAAATAGTATCTGTTGCCCTCCTCAACCTTAATGAGGATATTGAACATGTTGCTCTCATTGCGGTAGACTGTGTCGGAGACAATTTTCGCATCGCGGTAGCCGCGCTCGCTGTACTTTGCAATCACTTTCTGCTTGTCCTCCTCATATTTTGCCTCAATGAATTTCGACGATTTGAATATGTTGTACCAAACCTTACGCTTGGTGCCTTTCATGGCACGGCGCAATTTGCCGTCCGACAACACCTCATTTCCATCAAAATCAATATTTTTAATCTTGACCTTGCCGTTCTTTTTGACATTAAAATGAAGGATAACCGTGTTTGCCATCATGGTGTCCTCCTCTTGCTTCACGTTCACTTTCACATCGTGGAAACCCTTCTTCACGTAGAATTCCCTGATTTTCTTCACCGCCGAACTGATCATGTCGTCAGTAATCTGGATTCCGCGGACAAGTTTCACTTCGTCCTGCAAATCAGTTGCCTGTGATTTTGAAATGCCCGAGAATTCAACTTTCGATAAGCGGGGGCGCTCTTTCAGATAGAAATTGAGGTAAATCTTGTCGTCAACAATTTTGGTCACAGAAATCTGAACGTCGCCGAACAGTCCGTGTTTCCATAACTTGTTGAGTGATTTTGTGATTTCGTCGCCAGGGACGGTGATTTTCTGCCCGACTTGCAAGCCAGACAAATTTATCAGCGTGGTCTGATTCAGATATTTGACACCACTGACGGTGATGCCGCCAATTTCATATTCTTTCGGTTTCGAATAGTCGATTTTGATGTTATTGTCTGACGCCGACTGAGCCCAAACGGGCGCAACGGTAAGGATCAACAAAATCGCAACTATTACTTTTCTAATCATCTGCCTAAAATTCAACATCTACCCCAATTGTTCGCTTGTCATTCCGAATCTGCGCTCTCTCTGCTGGTAGTCAACAATTGCTTTGTAAAGTTCCTCCTTATCAAAATCGGGCCAGAATGTCGAGGTGAAGTACAACTCGGAATAAGCCAGTTGCCACAACATGAAATTGCTGATTCTCAACTCGCCGCTTGTGCGTATCAGCAAGTCGGGATCAGGCATGTCGCCTGTGTAAAGGCTTTGGCTTATCACGGTATCGTCAATCTGGTCTGCACTTATTTTGCCGTCTTTCACATCAGCAGCAATTTTTCTGAACGCGTCAACCAGTTCCATCTTCGAACTGTAACTCAGCGCCAGAGTCAAGGTCAACCCAGTGTTGTCCTTGGTTTTGCTGATAGCCTCCTTCAAGTTTGTCAGAACTTTCTCGGGCAGGTCGGTGAGCCTGCCTATGGCATTTAAACGGATATTATTCTTAATTAGTGTTTCGGTTTCGGAATTAATTGTCGACACAAGCAAGTCCATCAGAGCCGAGACCTCCATCTTAGGACGGTTCCAGTTTTCTGTAGAGAAAGCGTATAGTGTCAGATACCCGACACCCAACTCGGCACACCCCTCGCACACGTCTCTAACTGCTTTTATGGCGTTTCTGTGTCCGAAAATTCGAGCGTTTCCCTGCTGTTTTGCCCAACGTCCGTTGCCGTCCATTATTATGGCTATGTGCCTGGGCAAGCGTTCTTTTATGATATTTTCCTTGAGAGACATCCCAACTCTTTTAAACGTGCAAATTTAGTCAAACGTAGGACATTTCTGCGGATAATCTAACCTATAAGAAAAATAAATTGAGAAATACGACATCCAGTCTTTATTGCTCGTTACTCGTCTCTGTTTGATTGTGTTCATCTCCGATGTCGCCTGCGAGATGAAATCAATATCGTCAGAAAATGTCTTTATCATCAGCATGTCGGCACCGCAAACAAGTTTTTTTGTGACGTTGTATTTCACTCCGAATCCGAAGGGCAAATCGAAAATGAGGTTGTCGAGTTTGCTGTTGTCGGGGAAATAGGCCATCCCCACACCGCCCTGCAAGTATGTGGTGAACGGAGTGCTATTGCTTCCGCTAATAAACGGCAGGAAATTGAACTCACCAAGCACATTCAACCTTGCAACATCGCGTTTGAACGAGTAGTCGCGCTCCTTCTGGTACTCACTTTTGTATTTCGAATCGAAGGCGCAAAGCCGACCGCCCGACGCAATGGCCTTGGCTGAAAACCTGTAATTGAAATTGTGACGATAGAAAATACCGATTGCTGGTCGGGTTGTTTTGAACGGTATTTTATTGATATCGCCTAAATAATACATTCCGCCCACTTGTGCGCCAAGTTCCCAGTTGGGAAATTCCTGAGCGTCTGATTTGAGAGGAAACGATAGCAATACAAGACTTAAACAAAGAAGCCTGATTTTCAACCTCATCTGCTTGTTATCTTCCTATTGTTTTGAAATTAGGCATGTGGTTGCGTTTCTCACGCATCTTGTAAACCAAACTGGCTGTTAAGAACTGATACTGGTCAACCCATTTGCCGAATACCCACGGATGCTCTGGTGTGCGTTCTTTGTTACCATCGCAATGGTCAATTCCGTCACTGAGTGCCAATCGGTTACCAAATTCAAAGCCAACATAAGTGTTTCTGTCGATACGGATTTTGCATCCGAGGCCGCCCATAATCACAGGAGCAAAATTGTAGTAGAACTCGTGATATCTTTCGCGTCCCTTGACAGGTTTGCTTTCGAAGTCGTTCCAATAGAAATTACCCGCATTGAACATGCCGCCCACACCTATAAATATATATGACGGCATAGTAAAGTTCTTCAGTTTTGTCTCGTTCAGGCTTCTATAGACATTGCGGCGAGTCTTCTCCTTGATGAAAGTGAACTCATAGCGGACCGCCGCTTCGGCGAAACCAGTTTTGAATGTTATGCCGTCGCGATAGTAATATTTGGCCTGCTTCTGAATAGTTTCGCGTGCTGCCATGTAACCAACGCTCATTCCACCGCTGACATATTGCCGCTCTGTGAGTTGGTATTTCAGCAATCCATTGCTGACGTATCCTGTTGTTTTGAACGGGAGAATCCAAGCCTGCTTGCTTGCGCTTCGCGGACTGCAGATGTCACCCATAAAGTTTGTCACGCCAATACCAGTATGTAACTCATACCTTCGCTGGCTCCATTTATTCAGACTCTTGTTGCTACTCTTTACTCCGCCTTTTCCTGCTGCGAAAGTGCCAGTACAGCAAAGCAGGGCTGTTAAGAGTAAGACGAATCGGTTTAGAAGTGTTTTTTTCATTTAAGTCAGTTTTTCTGCTAGTTAGAATTTCGGCAAACCGTTTCTACCTGTCTTCAGTTTATATGTTACGGATGCGACTGTAAACATATAAAAATCATTGTATTTCGGTTCGCCTCGCTGATCACCTGGACCATATCTTACATTTGGTAGCGGGTCGCTGTCGTCGTTTGTCTGAATGCTTCGGTCAGACATTCGGGCGGCTTGCGGATTATTGCGAGCCAGCCATTCGGTATCAATGTACGAACGGCTCACGTCGTCAATATAGTCGGTTGTAGTGTAGCGCGGACCAAATTCAAGTCCGACGCACATCTCTCTTGTTATCTGATATTTGAAACCCATTCCGAATGGGAATGCCATTGCAATTCTCGAATATTTCTTGCGGCCTTCCATCAATCCCTGACCTTCGGTGCCGAGTTTCTGCAGAGCAACCCATTTGCCTGTTCCGTCCTCGCCATCGTCTTTGGCTTTCGGATTGTAGTAGAACATTGATACTCCAGCAAATACGTAGGTATTGATGTTCAGCAGACTGCGCCATGTGAATTTGCGGCGGCGGCGCGAACGATAGTTGATTGGCTCAGGAATGATTGAATATTCAAGTTGAGCGCTAAGTTCCCAAAGATTGGTGCGGAAACTCAGGTTGCGGTCCAAACGGTACGTTTCATCGGTCTTTTTGTCGTTGCCAGAAAGCATTGCGTACGAGATAGAACTTTTGACCGCAAGCGGATTCAGAATCTTATATCGCATACCGCCTTGAACAACAAATCGCTGCGATGTGAAATCGTAATCAGAGAAGAAGTGCCCGTTACCAGTGTTTCTGCCGCCCAACTCGCCAACAAAAGTTGAAACACCCAAGCCTCCAACCAGTTCATAACGAGTTCGTTTCCAACGGTTTGCCTGAGCATCTACAATATTGGGTATCAACAAGATAATCAGTACAAAAACGAATATTTGGCGTTTCATAAAATCCAAAAGATAACATTTCTACAACAGAGCCAAAAGTAAGAATATTTTTATTACGACAGATAAATTGATTATTTTTTACGGCAACGGCCAACTATCATTGATAAAAATACGTCTAATTCCGTTTGTCGGCACCCCACATCAACTTGTTACGCAGGGTCGAGAAAAATCCGTGACCGTCGAATTTTATGAGGCTCACGCTGCGTTCGGCTTTGCTGATGGAGATTTCCGACGGGTTGCTCAACACCACCGAAGTTGAGTCGAGCGAGAGCATATAGTTCTGCTCGCGGCTCTCAACCGTGATGCGGATTGTGCTGTAGTCGGGTATGACGAGCGGCCGTACCGTCAGGTTGTGCGATGCAATGGGCGTGATGATGATATTCTGCGATGCGGGCGACAAGATGGGGCCGCCAGCGCTCATTGAGTAGGCGGTTGAACCTGTCGGTGTTGCAATTATCAGTCCGTCAGCCCAATAACTTGCCAGATATTTGTCGTCGATGTAGGTGTGGATGACAATCATGCTCGAACTGTCGCACTTATGCACGGTTATCTCGTTGAGCGCAAACGGGTGCTTAATCTCGCTGATTTGCGGCTGAAGCGCAAGCAGTGGTCGCTTTTCAACAATGAACTGATTGGCGGCTATTGCGTCGATGGCGCTTGCCACATCATCGGGCGAGATGTCGGCCAGAAAGCCCAACCGCCCCGTGTTGATGCCCACAAACGGCACCTGCAGATGCTCAAACTCGCTGATTGCCTTCAGAAAACTGCCGTCGCCACCCAAAACAATCACATAGTCAAGATTGTCAGGCATTTTGCCCGATGTGTCGATGTTGGCGTACGAGAGGCCGCTGCTTTGCTGCCAAAGTTTGAAAACAGGCGCAAACAGCGGGTGCAGCCAGATTTTGGCTTTGTGGCGGCCCAACGCGTCGAAGAGCGTCTTGAGCAGACTCTCGTGCTGCGAGCCAAACAACTGACTGTAGATGGCAACGTTCATGGCTGATTATTCGAGAGTTACAATGAAACTTCCGCTGAAATCGGTCAGTTTTTTATTGAAATGTTCGGCCTTCTCGCGTGTCTCAAACGGACCAGCAATGATTCGGTAAACCTTCACGCCGTCCTTGTCGCCGATTTGAATCATTATGTCTTTGTTAACCAATGTTTTGATTTCGGCGCAGCGCTTCACCAAATTGGCTGCTTCTTGAAACGAAGCAAGTTGCACGCCAAAGCCCTTCGGGTGGATTGGTGTTGATTCAATCTTGTAATATTCGTTGGCGGGAGCCTGAACTTCAGTTACTTGTGTGGTGCGCGGCGCTGTTTCGGTTTGTGCCTCAACTGGCTGGTCGTCAACTGCCGACTGCGAGCCTGGCCATGCGGGAGTCGAAGTCGTGCGTTTCATCTCCGATGCCGAAGCCGCGTTCGATTCAGGCAGACTGATAACCTCAACCTTGACGCTCGCCGTGCCTTTGTCCACGAATTTCAATTTTTCGGCGGCAGCCTTCGACAGGTCGATGATGCGCTTGTCGACAAACGGCCCGCGGTCGTTGACGGTTACATCGACAGAAATGTTGTTGTCGAGGTTGGTAACCCTGACCACTGTGCCAAACGGCAGCGTACGGTGAGCGGCAGTCAGTTTTTTCTGGCTGAAAGTCTCGCCGCTGGCGGTGGTTTTTCCATCGAACTTGTCGGCGTAGAACGATGCCACACCAACTTCGGTTATCTGTGCCATTGCTCCGCTCACAACAGCAAGCAGCAAGGCTGTCAATGTCAGTTTGATTCTTTTCATATCTATTTGAATTATTGTTTTTTAAATTGATTCTTAATAAAGCCGATCATGTCCCATTGTTTCTTGTCTTTCTCCTCGTGAGCCGCCTGGATGCTCAAATTCAGTTCAAAGCCCAAAATCAATATTGTGGCGTTCAGGTTGAGCCAGACAAGTATCGCGATAAGCGTGCCGATGGAGCCGTAGAGCGCGTTGTAGTTGCTGAAGTTCGACAGATAGTAGCCGAATCCTGCCGAAGTGAGCAGCAGTAGCGCCGTGGCCAGCACAGAACCCGTGGATATAAATCCCATGTGGGTGCGTTTGGCTGGTGCGAAATAGTACACTATCGAAACGCTTATAGTACAGAGTACCAAAATGATAAGCCATTGGCCAATGTAGAACATCACGGTCGAGAACATACCATATATAATATGTTTTGCCTGAAGATAAGCCAGAAGTGTACGTCCGAAAATGAGCAAGCCGATGGCAGTGGTCAGTAGCAGGCCAATCAGCACCAGCATGATGAGCGACGCCACCCGCAGCATGATGAACGAGCGAGTCTCGCTTGCGTTGATTGACGAGTTGAAGGCCTTGATGACGGCCGAAATACCATTCGAAACAATGATGATTGTGGTGATGCAACCAATTGACAGCAAGCCACTTCGAGGCGACATCACAATGTCAGTAATTGTTTCTTCAACAGTCTCGAACGTGTTGGACGGAATCAACTGCGCAAGCAGCGTCATCAGTTCCTCCTGAAAATTGTCAATCGGAATGTAGGGAATGAGCGTTGAAAGGAACAGCAGCGCTGGAAAAACAGCCAAAAAGAAATTGAAGGCAATGGCGGCGGCGCGGATACCCATTGTGCCGTTGGTCATGCCGCGGACAAAAAACGAACCCACCTCAAATATCGACAGATTGCCAAACCCTGGCAGCGTGTGATGTTTGGTTGGCTCGATAAGTTTGTCAAGCAAGTCTTTGCCTTTATCGATTATCTTTTTGACATCCATTATTTTATGGCTTTCAAACTCAAGTCGAGACTGCGGATTTGGTGCGTAAGTGCGCCAACCGAAATGAAATCGACACCCGTGGCGGCGTAGTCGCGCAAGTTGGCGTCGGTGATGCCGCCCGATGCCTCGGTCTCATATTTACCGCCAATCATCTCAACGGCTTTTTTGGTGTCGGCAATCGAGAAATTGTCAATCATTATGCGGTCGATGCCGCCGATTTCCATAATCTGCCTAATCTCGTCGAACGAGCGCGCCTCAACCTCAATCTTCAGCGATTTGCCTTTGGCTTTCAGATAATCTTTGGCGCGGTTGATGGCCTGCGGAATGCCGCCTGCAAAATCAATGTGGTTGTCTTTGATGAGAATCATGTCGTAGAGCCCGATGCGGTGGTTCTGCCCGCCGCCCATCACCACGGCCATCTTCTCAAAAACGCGCATTCCTGGTGTTGTTTTTCGGGTATCAAGAATTTTGGTGTGCAGACCTTTCACCAACTCAACATAATGGCTTGTCTGCGTGGCAATTCCGCTCATGCGCTGCATGAAATTGAGCACAAGCCTTTCGGTTTGCAGAATGGAGAGTTCGCGCCCCTCTACGACAAACGCCACATCGCCTTTCTTCACTGGCGTGCCGTCGGTTATGAACGTGGTCATCTTCAAGTCTTTGTCAAACTCTTCGAAAACCATCCTGGCCACCTCAACGCCTGCCAATATACCATCTTGTTTGACAAGCAGTTGCGCCTTGCCGCGCTGGTCGGCTGGAATGCAACTCAACGATGTGTGGTCGCCGTCGCCGACATCCTCGCGGATTGCGCGGGCGATAAAGTCTTTTATGTACTCCTGATTATCCATCTTATTCTTCTATAGATATTTGATATACTGATTGTTGCGATAATTGTTGTTTTGTAAGGAAACTCACGCGGTAGCGGTGGTCGCTGCTGTGGAGAGTGCCAACCACGAAAAATCCGCCAGGATACTGGTTTTCGCCAGCAACGGCGAACGAGTCGGGCTGATGAAGCATGAAGAACTTGCGCAGAATCATCTGTGCCTGGTCGCGGCTGCTGATGGCTGTGAAGTTGGGCAGCGACAACTCAACTCGCTTGTTCAGGAATGTGGCCAGTGAATCGGCGTTGCCGTCGGCAATGGTTGCTGTGATTTGGTCGATAACTGAATCAACCACAACAACTTGCGCCCCAGCCCGTTGGCCGCAAAACGTCATCGTGGCCAACAAAGCCGTCATCAGAATCACTTTTTTTGCCGAAAACATTTTCAAATTCATATTTTTGACCATCGGCAAAGGTAATATTTTTTATGGACATCGGACTTCAGACATCAGACAACGGACTGCATCAATCGACAATCAATTTCATGCCTAATATCTAACACCTAACATCCTGAAAATGAAAACCATTCTCTACGCCATCGGCAAAACCGACGATGATTATTTGAACACAGGCATCGGCAAATACTGCCAGCGGATTGTTCGCTACACGCCGTTTGAGTTTGTGGCGCTGCCCGACATCCGCAACTCGAAAAGCATGAGCGAGGCTGTGCAGCGCACGAAAGAGGGCGAACTGATTCTGAAGCAGTTGGATAACGGCGACTACGTGGTGCTGCTCGATGAGCGCGGCCGCGAACTGACATCGGTGGGCATGGCCGAATGGATGAGCGGAGTGTTTGCGGCTGGCCACAAGCGGCTCGTGTTCGTGATTGGTGGGCCTTACGGCTTTTCTGATGAGGTGTATGCCCGCGCAAATGCAAAAATTTCGCTCTCAAAACTCACTTTTCCGCATCAATTGGTTCGATTATTGTTTGTTGAACAACTGTATAGGTGCCACACAATTTTGAAAGGCGAACCGTATCACCATGTTTAATTACGAATTACGAATGAATGGCGCGGAAACCTGATTATCAACAAAATAAAATAGGCATCAAGAATTAAAAACTTAAAACTTAACAACTTATAACTTAAAACCCACAAATGCACTTCCTCGCCCGCCATCGGTTATTGTTTTTCGCCATAATTTTCTTTGCGGCAGGAATTTACATTTTGAGTCCCGACCACAAGTCGAAAATGCTCGAACCAGAGCGGCAGAAATTCATCAACGGGTTGCACGAGCGCGAACTGATGGCTGAACAACTGGTCGATTCGCTGCTTGTTTATGCTGAACGTGAGCAGATTAACGAGTTCGCCAACAACAGCGATTTCCGCCCCGACAAACTTTTCGAACGCTACGGCATTGTGCTCTACGTCTATTCGGGGCGCAATCTTATCTACTGGACAAACAACTCCGTGGCCATCCCCGATGGCACGCTGTGGTACAAGCAGGCGTTTGTCTACACGGGCAACGCCTACGTGATTCCTCACTACAAGACCAACAAGAAGCAGACGGCGGTGAGCATCATAACCGTAAAATCGGAGTATCAGTATGAAAATGAGTTTCTTAAGAATGTGATTCACCCGTCGTTCGACATTCAGAGCGACTTCGACCTGACAACCGACGACGCGCAGTCGGAAAACGCCATCTACAGCACCGACGGCAACTATTTGTTCACTTTCAGCCTTGAAAAATCCGATAACGCCACCATCAAACGGCGTGTTGCATTCCCGTTTTTGCTGCTGGCCATTCTCATGCTGCTGCTCTATGCGCAGAAAGGCATCAAACGAAACAGATTGAGCAACCGTAAGTTCTTCATAATCGCAATAATAGCCATTGCCACAAGAGCCGCCATACAAGCGTTTCTGCCAGAAGAATTCTACAGTCAGTTGTCGATTTTCTCGCCCAAACTTTTTGCGGCATCGCCCATTTTCCCATCGATAGGCGACCTGCTCATCAGCGTTGTGCTTGTCTTCTATCTGCTTTTTGTCTATTTCTTCAAAGTTCACCTCAAACGGCTCGATAAATTTCCAACTGCCTCACGGATAGGCATTTCGGTGGTATGGATTGCCGTGTTGTCAGGATATTTCCTTTTTGTCAACTATGTGACAGGAATCCTGATAAACGACTCCAATTTCACCTTCGAGATGTATGAGATTACCAATATCAGCACCATCAGCGTATTGAGTCATCTTATTCTGACACTGTGCTTTACGGGATTCATTCTGCTGCTCGACAAGGCGGCCATTCAAATGCTTAAAACATTCAGTTACTGGAAGTTGGTCTGCATTGAACTGCCTGTTTTGGCGCTGGCCGCACTCATCGACATGAAATGGCATCTGTCGCCCACTTTGCTGCAGAACTGCCTCACATTCGGCATAATAACTCTGCTTTGGTTCAAGTTGAGGGAGATGAAGCGGGTGAACTACGCCACGGTGGCTGTTGTTGTCGGCATTTTCGCCATCTATCTGACTTATCTGACGCGGTCTGGCTGCCAGTTGCGGCAGGACGAGGAGTGCGAGGTGATGTGCGTCAACCTGTCGCAGGTACAGGACCCCGCAGCCGAAGTTGTGCTTGCCGACGCCATTGCCGACATGAAAGACGATGCTGACATTTCTGCCATTCTGAACGAGCCAGAACCTGATTACGACTATTTAGGCCGATACATTCAGAATCAGTACTTTACGGGCTACCTGAACCGCTATGTCTTTGAACTGAACGTGTGCGCTCCGAACGACATGGCGGCCAACTGCAGCCAGTTCTACAACCGCTATCTGCGGCAGCATGGAATTCAGACGCAAGTGCCTGGTTTATATTGGATTAAGGATGCATCGACCGAAACCATTTATATGGCGAGAGTGTCGCTGCCAGTGAGCAATTCGGGCAAAACGGTGACGCTCTATTTCAGCCTGTCGCCGAAAATCAACTACGAGGTGCTGGGCTATCCCGAACTGCTGCTCGAAAAGCCGCTCCAGACCGACAAATACAAGCAGCACATCAGTTATGCAAAATACCAAAACGGCCACCTCACAACTCATTCAGGCTCATTCCCTTACGCTTTCGACAGCCACGTTTACGGCGAGCAGGGCGACAGCGAGTTCCGCCATTTCCGCATGGAGCGGTTCAACCACGTGATGTTCTCGAGCGATGCCGAAAACTGCATTATTGTGAGCACTCCAGTCATCACAGCGTTCGACATTCTGATTTCGTTCACCTATACCTTCGTGTTCTTCCTGATAATCACCACTATACTGTTGGTTTTGGGCAATCAGTACACGCGTATGTTCGACATCCGCTTCACCATCAAAAACAAGGTTCTGGTGTCGATACTCACCGTGTTGCTAATTTCCTCTGTATCAGTGGCTGGCGGTGTGGTTTACTACACCATCAACCACTACAAGCGGTCGCAGAACGACATTATGGCGAGTAAACTGCAGTCGGTGCTGATAGAATTTGAGCAGCGATACGCCAACACCACCGATATCAAGAAGATACCTGCCAACGAACTGAACAATTTGCTCACTTCGTTCTCAAACACTTTCCTCACCGACATCAATCTCTACAGCCAGAACGGCGACCTGATTGCCACATCGCGCCGCGAGATTTACAGCCGCAAACTCACAAGCCGAAAGATGAACCCCTCGGCCTACCGTGAGTTGGAGATGAACCGCAAATCGAGACTTGTTCAGAAGGAAAACATCGGCGGAATGAACTACTACTCAGCCTACGTGCCGTTCATCAACTCGCGCAACAAACTGCTTGCCTACATCAATCTGCCGTACTTTATCAAGCAAACACCTTTGCGTCAAGAACTTACGAGTGTGTCGGTGGCCGTAATCAATATCTATGTGGTTTTGGTAATGCTAAGTGTGATTATAGCCATTCTGCTCTCGAAACGAATCACCAAACCAATTATCGATGTTCAGGAACGAATCCGCAGCATCGATTTGGGCAAGAGCAACCAACGCGTTGAGTATGCGGGCGACGATGAGATTGCCGAACTTGTGAATGAGTACAATCTGATGCTCGATGAGTTGAGCATTAGTGCCACGCGGCTGGCCAAATCGGAGCGTGAGAGCGCTTGGCGCGAAATGGCGCGGCAGGTGGCCCACGAAATCAAAAATCCGCTCACCCCGATGAAATTGAGTGTGCAACTGCTCGAGCGCTCGCAGCGCAACGGTGACCCTGACTTCAACGAGCGGTTCGAGAACACTGCGCGCACACTGATTGAGCAAATCGACAGTCTCTCGTCGATTGCGTCGGAATTCTCGCAGTTTGCGCGTATGCCCGAAGGCCGCACCGAACTGGTGAACCTCAACGAGCGTGTCAACCAAAGCGTTGAGTTGTTCCGCGACACCACAAACACCAAAATCACCTTCACCGAACCCGCAGGACAACAAGTGTTCATTATTGCGGACAACGAGCGAATGCTGCAAGTGTTTAATAACCTGATTAAGAACGCGATACAAGCCATTCCAAAGAAACAGAAAGGCCGCATCAACATATCGCTGCGGAGTTTCAAGGGCCGCGCTGTGGTTGAGGTTCAGGATAACGGCATTGGCATATCGCCCGAAACGGAGAGCAAACTGTTCCAGCCGAATTTCACCACCAAAACAAGCGGCACAGGCCTGGGACTTGCTATTGTCAAGAACATTGTGGAAGATGCGGGCGGCGCCATCTGGTTCTACTCAAAAGTAGGCAAAGGCACATCGTTCTTTGTGTCGTTCCCGCTGCCGCAGGAAGAAGAGAAATAATCTTCAGACAGCAAGAAAAATCGAAAAGCGAGAGTTCGTTTCTATTAATATCAATCCCTCTATATCAAAACAACACTTTCAATAATGCTCACAAAAAAAGGTCTCCAAATTAATGAAGACCTTTTACTATTAACTGTTTTCGTTAATTTACTTAACTAATATCCAAATATTTGGATTCTCGGCATTCATGTTGCGCCATTCAGAAACAGCCTCTGAATAAGAATCAAACATCTTAATGCTGACATAATAATAACTGCTGTGGCGGCGATTTACGATGTTGGCCTCGTAACCGCGACTGCGCATATCTTCTTTAAACCGGATTGCATTCGATTCAACCTGAAAACTACCAGCAATGAGGTGATAGTGCATCGAGTTCGGGTCGACAGGTTCCGAAACAACCACAGGCTCTGGTTCAACAACAGACACAGTATCAACTGCCAACGTATCAACAGCAGGTGTGGTGTCAATAACCTCAACTGGTGCAGGAGCCTCTTTAGCCTTTTTGAATGGTCCGAACCAGTTAAAATCGATGGCCATCCAAATAAGGACTCCGATAATAACTAATGCTGCAACGATGATTAAGATGGTAGTAGTCGTCTTATTGTTTTTAGTTTTAATTTCCATTTTATTATTTGTATGACTATTGTTATTATATGTGCTTGGTTTTGATGCTGATGGTTGTGTTGCGCTTGTCTGCGGTTTGGGCGCGGCAGCCGGTTGCGGTTTTACTTCTGGTGCTTTCGGTGCTTCGGCTTTCGGTTCTGCCACCAGTGCCGCTGCGGGTTTTGCCTCTTCCGTTTTTACTTCAGTTTTCGGCTTGGCCGCTACTTTCGGTTTACTTTTTTCCTTTGCGTTTTCGTCTTGAACAAAGTTGATATTGTTCTGACCATCTTTCGACAGATAGCCGACACCTTCAACAGCGAAACTCTCGCCAGCCTTGAAAGCCGCCTCAATTTCCGACACAAAAGTCTTTATGGCTTCCTTGCCCTTGGCTGCGTCAACCTTCTCACTTGTGATGATCTTGTTCAGCAGAACACTGTCGTTGAACTTCAGAAAATCGTTGAATGTTATGACTTTACCTGACGGCGTGTCTTGAATCATGAATGCACCGAAATCGGGAATTATTATCCGCGAATTACCTGGTATCAGTTCTTTTATGTACTTGCTAATCATAGATAATTATTTTAATAGTGTAAATGTATAATAAAAAATATTTGTGCGACAACAAACTAATTAAAACAATTAAACTATTGTTTACCAATTACTTATCGCATTAGACACAAGCAATATGAGTATTGCAAAATGGCTGTTTGCCAACGTTTTCGGCATTTTTTTGGATGAAAATAGCCGACTTGCGCAAAAAAATTCTTCAACTCGCCTTATATTAGCACGTCAAAAATTTACGACCGATGGGGCTGCTTTTTATAACGTTCGGTTTTGTCGATTTCATCGACATTCTACTTGTGGCCATTATCCTTTACCAACTCTACAAACTGGTGCGTGGTACGGTGGCAATGAACATCTTTGTCGGCCTCATGCTGCTCTACATGGTGTGGCTGATTGTTAAATTTTTGAATTTAAGCCTTTTATCAACAATCCTCGACTCATTCATCAGCGTTGGTGTGATTGCCGTAATCGTGCTTTTCCAACAGGAAATCAGAAAGTTTTTGCTACTGCTGGGCAACACCGATTTTGTAAAAAAGCGTTTTGCCCTGGCGCGTTTTTTTGACAACGCCAACAACTCCACATCTGGCAAAACTTTGCGCGAGATTAGCCGTGCCTGCCGAAATATGTCGAAAACCAAAACGGGGGCACTTATCGTGCTTACAAACAACTCGGAACTTGCAACATACGTGCAAAGCGGCGACACACTGAACGCTGACGTCACTCATCGGCTGATTGAGAGTATCTTCTTCAAAAACAGTCCGATGCACGATGGTGCAATGATAATCATTGGTGACCACATTAAGGCCGCACGATGCGTTCTGCCTATTGATGATGACCTTGTGCTACCACCCCAACTTGGACTGCGCCACCGGGCCGCATTGAGCATGTCGAACGAGACAGAAGCCTCAATCATTGTCGTGTCGGAGGAAACCGGTTCCATTTCATTAGTGCGCAAAGGCGACATCAACTACGACATCACCCCAGAAACGTTGGTTTCGCTTCTCGGAACAGGTGCGGACTGATTCTAACCCACTGTCAATAAACACAATAAGTTTAGAACACGATTATCCATTCGCTAATTGGATACTTGCTTATTACACAAATAGAAGAAGTTACAATGTTTGCAGTTGTCCTCGTTGTCGGTCTGCACAAAAGGCTTGTTGGCATCAAAAATATCTGCCAACACATTGGTTACAAATTCTTTAACCTTATCTTCCACCCTTCGATAACTGCCCTCTGAGAATTCGTCTTTTCTACTGCGAATCTTAAAATCAGGATCATGGTCGAGTTCCTTTGTCATAAACAGATGCGGAGTGATGTGCTCGTCCGCATGTTTATCGCTGTAAATCAAACAATAAATCAATGTTTGTAATATGCCTTTATATTTCGAAATATTGGCAGAATCGAAGACTTCATCAATCGTTTCGCACACCACATCGTTTCCACCTGTTTTATAGTCTATTATGCGGATTTCGCCATCTATCTTGTCGATGCGGTCGATGATTCCTCCCAGATTAACTTTTATTTTCCGCCCGTTCAGTTCTATCGGGAACAACATCGAATATTTCTCCTCAAGAGCCACAAACGTGATTGGTTTTTCTTTTGCCACGCTTTTGTCGAATTCCAACTGCGACTTAACGTAATGCTCAATCACACTATAAACCAACTTGTTGGCTCCGTTAAGATTGTCCTTTACATTAATTTTGCCTTCGAGTGCCTGTTGGTGCATATCTTTCTTATTGGGGAAGATATGGCGCGCAAATGCATAATCGATTCGGCTGCTACTCAAATCTTTAGCCAATTTTGCAATTTCATCGGCACTCTTCGGTTTTTCCACGGCACTCCTGTATATCTCATGCATTGCATCATGAAAAATGATACCGAACTGCCTGTCATCGATGTTTTCATCAATATCGTCATCGGGCGAAAGCCGCAAAACATTGTTGAAATAGAACTGCAGCGGACATTTTTGGTATGTGACCAATGCGCTCGGCGACAACATAGGATCATCCTTCCCTCCGTTATTCACGTATGTTTCAAGCAGTTCCATCGTCTGCTTGTTCTTTTTCATTTCGATGGGCACTGACGACGCCACACGAATATCGGACTGAATCTGTTCTTCAACCGCTTTGTAATCGCCATAAAGCAATTGCATGATATAACGGCTCGGCTCCCCTGCCCGACCATCAACTTTCCCAACGAAATATGTGAGTGTCACGTTTTCAGCACGTTGCAGAAGTCGGAAGAAATAATAGGCATACATGGCCTCACGCTCCTCATGGGTTGGCAGCAGAAACGCCCTGCGAAGGCTATATGGCACAAACGATGGTCCGCTCCCATCAACAGGAATCGTCCCTTCGTTCACATTCAGCACAATAAGGTTTTTGAAATCGAGGTTACGCGTCTCCAAAAAACCCATCATCTGCAATCCACGAATAGGCTCGCCCGAAAACGGCACTTTCAAACTGTTGACATACTTGCGCAGCAACTGATAATATGTGTTCAACTCCATAGTCAGTTTTTCGGCTGACAACTCAGTATCAAGTTGCTGAATTTGCAAAATAAGCCTGTAAACCAATTCTTTTTGCAAAATAAACGAATCATCTCCTGATGAATTCCACGATGCCATCAAATATTTTAAAATGGCAAGCAGATAGCCCGAAAACGACTGACTGTCAGTCTGGTTACAAAATACCAACTTGCCAAAATCATCGGTAGTCAACTCACCCTGTGCAACCTGGAACATAGCCTCCTTCTTGATTCTATCAGCCATCTGTTTCGAGAAATCGGCACTCACCGACACAAAAAACGGATGCTGAAGCACCGCCAGCACATTCTTAAAGTAGAACGTCACATTATCAGTTGAGGAACGCTTGTTCGCCTGAAGTTGAATGAGCAGTTCAATCCACTGCCCTGCCACCGAATTGCGAATTTTGTAGCCCATTGTCACGTTCATATCGCTGACATAGGGCGAAATATGCTCCACGGCGTTCATCAGTTGAGTCTCATCGGAAAGTACCAAAGCCGTGTCCGACAAATCGCTCTCATCAGAATCAGAATTACCTATCCGGGCCACTGCAACCGACATCTGCCCGCTCAGGGTTGGCGAGGCTATGATACTGATTTTCTTATTATTCCAATCAAAATCGTGGCACGTCACAAAATCATCGGGAGCATTGAAGTCCTTGACATGACGCCGCAGGAAGAAACCTGCCTCGTGCAACTCATTATTAAGATAGGTATTGTCGTAATCCCAGAAAAACAATGCTTTACCTTGCGCTTTCAGCACTTCAAAAACACGTTCCTCACTTCGGGTGATGGCATTGAATCCTATGAAGAACACTTTGGAAAACGGCAGTTCATAATCGGCTGAACCTATTTTTTCAGCAGCACGGCGGTAAACTTGTCCTTCGTACGACAAACCTTTATCATTCAGTCTCTTACCAAACTCATTATACAATGGAAGAAGTATATGCCAAATGCTGAGGAAACGCTTTTTCAGTTCGGTTTCTTTGCCTTCGAATGTTACATGGAAAAATCTTTTTAAGGCGTCTTTCTGACTGTCGGACAAATAATCAACCGCACTATCCAATTCTTTAATATCCTGCACATTACGGAGTAAAGCATCAGCATTTGCAAGATATTTGTCAATATCGTCGAAATCCGCCAAAAGAACTTGAGCCCAAGGGAAAAACTTGTCAAAAGCCTCTTTTTCTGCCACAAGTTCCTGATGGACCTGATAGAGCGTTGTAAGCAAAGTTATCTGCGATGCAACTTTTTGGTTGCCAATTGAATGCATAAAATCATCAATCGTCATGCATTTTGGAAGCCAAGTAACCCTGCTATTATCCTTCTTTATCTCATCATAAAAATATACAGCCGAACGCTGGTTGGGGAAAACCGCACAACTGTTGCGCAAGTCGTCGTTTTGGCTACCCATTATATATTCAGCGACATCGTGAAGAAATGTTGACATATCTTTTTCTGTTAATCTATTTTTTTCAAAGTTAGCCAGATGTTTTGAATCGCAACAGACTACCACTTATATTTCTTCGTTTAGCGCTCAAAAAATGACAAATCAATGGTTGCGCTGTGAAACCATCAGTTTACAACTATCGTTCATTTTTAACTAATAATTCACTCATTTTCACAACCTGCACTGCTTCGGGCACATCGTGAACGCGAAGAATGGACGCGCCGCCTTGGAGAGCAAGCATATTGAGCGCGGTGGTGGCACAAAGTGACTGTTCGGGTGTGATACCAAACAATTTATAAATCATCGATTTTCGCGAAATACCCACAAGCAACGGTCGGTCGAAAACCGAAAACTCAGCGAGGTGGGCAAACAGTTCGTAGTTCTGCTCAAGCGTTTTGGCAAAGCCGAATCCCGGGTCGATGATGACATCGTGTACACCCATATCGGTCAGGCGGCGAAGCGGTTGCGACAGTTCGCTCATCACATCGGCCACCAGATTATTATAATTGGTGTGCTGCTGCATAGTGGCCGGTGTTCCACGCATGTGCATCAGAACGTAAGGCACTTGCAAGCGGGCCACGGAGGCAAACATCTGCTCGTCGAGTGTGCCGCCCGACACATCGTTGATAATGTCGGCGCCGGCATCAACAGCCCGCTCGGCCACACTGCTGCGGAAAGTGTCGATGGAAATGACGGCTTGCGGATGACGGCGGCGCAATTTGGTCACCACGGGCTGCAGGCGCTGCCACTCTTCTTCTGCCGGCACTTCGGCCGCACCCGAGCGAGTTGAGTAGGCTCCCAAATCGAGAATTTCGGCTCCCTGAACCAGCGCTTCTTCGGCGCGAGCCAGAGCCGCCTCAGTCGACGGACAGCGGCTTCCACTATAGAAACTATCGGGCGTGACGTTCACTATAGCCATCACTTTCGGCTCTGACAAATCAATGAGCCTTCCTCTGCAGTTTATTGTAGACATAGTTCAGTCAGTTTTGCGCAAAAATATGGATTTGCGCTTGCTTTAACTATATTTGTTGGAATTTGATTATTAGAATTTAGAACACAATTATATTACAGAAAATGAGATATTTATTTATATCTTTAATAATAATGCTATCTGCTAATTACTATTTACAAGCAGACCTTACTAAAGTGAATGTTGATGAAGTTCAAGAAACATCCGTACAATTCTTTTTTGATTGTATGATGAGGAACAAACGTCCTGAAGTAGTTGCATGGAGACATATTCTTCTGTTTGGCACGAAAGATAATTATGTACTCTATGGTAGAATTAAACCTAAACTTTTCACATATAAGATAATAGAAATTTTTAAAGTAGACAGCACCATTATGGTTCAGACATTTCCTAATTATGACAAATTATCAGGTGAGAAATTGATTGAAATACTGAAAGATGATTTAAGGAAAGTTGAAAAACTTGACAACGTAAACGATATAATTGTGAAAGACGCCTCATTCTCTCTGAACACCAATATAGATGCTGTGATAAGTTATTATACTACAAGTGATAACAATATGAAAAACGCTACCTACAACTTGCGCTGTTCCGATTATTCGATAATAAAGTGAGTTGAATTTGAAAACAATTCCAAATAATCTCGAATTGACGTTCTATAAAATCTGCGTTCTTTTTTACACATTGCTTCCAATAATTCGTCAGTTGTGCTTATTATTGCATTCTAAATCTTTCCGATTATGAAAAAGTTATCGTTAATAATGGCAATACCGTTTATTATGGCAAACACAGTAAATGCACAAATACCAGAAGGTTACGAAGTTGCAACTTGGCACAATTTCAGTCAGGCGGCCATCACCTACTCTTTCGATGACGGCACACCCAACCAGATTCCGGTGGCTGTTCCGCTACTCGACAAATACGGCTTTCACGGCACTTTCAACCTGATTACCAGTTGGGTAAAGGATTGGAACGAGTGGAAAAATGTGGCGAAAAAAGGCCATGAGATTGCTTCGCACACGGTGAACCATGTCAACTTTGGCCAAACACCTGAAGACAAGCAAGACGAAGAGTTGTCCGAATCAAAAAAAATCATCGAGCGTGAGATTGGAAAAGAGTGTATCACAATGGTTTACCCCTACTGTGTGACTGGCAACGATAAGATTGTGGCACGCTACTACATTTCGGCACGCGGCTGCAGCGGCCAGATTGGCAACTCAACGCCCGAAAACATGTTCAACATCACATCACGAGTGGTTGGTACTGAGAGCGATATGCAGACAGCCGACAACTTCAACAATTGGGTGGAATCGGCCACCAAGACCAAAGGCTGGTGCGTTTTCCTGATTCACGCGCTCGACGGCGATGGCGGCTACTCTCCTATCCAATCGGCTGAATTTGAGGCACATTTGAAATACGTCAAACAATCGGGATTGGCTTATTGGGTTGGTACGTTTGCTGAAATCTCAAAATACATAATCGAGCGCAACTCACTCACAATCAGCGAACGGCAGGAAATGGACTATGTTGAGATAACCGTTGGCTGCACGGCACAAAGCAGTCTGACAAAATTCGACCAGCCAGTGACTATCAAGCGCCGGTTGCCCGAAGGCTGCACTACAGCACGTATCGTGCGCAACAACAACGAGATACCATCGCTGATTGCCGATGGCTGCATCATCTTCGATGTGGTTCCCGACGAGGTTTATGTGCTATCATTCTGATAGTTAGGATTTAGAAACTAACAATCTGATCAAAAAGCATATTGATAATCAACGTATTATCTGTACCACCATCGATAATTCTTCCTTTTTTCTCTACAAAACTGCAGTTTTGTGGCGAGCATTCATTTGCACTCTCTATCTATTTGATTATCAGCAATAGCACTATCGGTTTTATCGGTAAAAAACCGGTTTTTATGGCCATTCCGGCATAAAGTATGCCTCCAAACCGTGGTTTTATCGGTAAAAACAGCCCAAACATAGACTCAGATTAAAATTCGGGAACTTCAATCGGCATTTTTTTACCCTTCATCTATAAGGATATTGCGGTTTCACCGAAACGAAATATCATTGCATCGTCGAAAATGACAAAAAAGGAAAATGAATTTATAAACACATAAAAAAAACAGTGATATGAAAAAGTTAAGTTTGATTCTTTCGGTTCTGATTGGCAATGTGGCAATGGCACAAACCACATCAATCTCTGGCCAATTGCTTGACAAGACCACAAACGAGGCCTTGCAGTATGCAAACGTGCAAATCTACTCGCTGCCAGACAGCACATTCCTGAAAGGCGACGTGACTAAAGAGGATGGTTCTTTCAAGATTGAGGGCATCAAGGTCGAAAAATGCTTCGTAAAAGCATCTTTCATCGGCTATACCCCTGTCAATAAGAATATTACCGTCACAAAAGGTAAAGACAACTCTATCGGCAAGATTTATTTGTTGGAAGACAGCAAGCAATTAGCCGAGGTTAGCATTCAAGCAGAAGCCACACCGGTTGTTGTTCGCGACGACACCGTGGTGTTCAACGCCGACGCTTTCCACGTGACTGAAGGCGCAATGGTTGAAGACCTTGTGAAGAAACTCCCTGGCGCCGAAATCTCATCGGATGGCAAACTTACTATCGGTGGAAAGGAAGTCACCAAAATACAGATGAACGGCAAGGAATATTTTGCCAACGACCCGCAAGTGGTTCTCAAGAACCTTCCGGCCAACATGGTTAAGGACATCAAATCGTACGACAAAAAGAGCGAGCAGGCCGAACTGACCGGCATCGACGATGACGACGAAGAGTTTGTTCTCGACTTCACCGTACGCAAGAGTATGATGGACAGTTGGATTGGCAACATCTGGGGCGGCGTTGGCCACGACATCAACGGACCCGATGATTTCCGCTACGACGGCCACTTGGATTTGAACAAATTTGACGACGAAGGCAACCTGGCCATCATCGGCAACCTGAACAACACCAACAATACCAGCAGCGACCTTGGTGATAACAGCAGCGGCTTTGGCGGCGGTATGCGTGGTGGCATGGGCGGCGGCATGATGATGATGGGCGGCATGGGCGGCGGCATGCGTGGTGGCATGGGCGGCGGCATGATGGGCGGCATGATGGGCGGCATGATGGGATTTGGCGGCGGCATCACCGAGACACAGAACATCATGGCTAACTTCGAGCAAGAAAAGAGCAAATCGTTCCTGCATGGTGGCAACATCCAATTCAGCCGTACAAGAACTGAATCGGAAGGCAAAACATCAACCGAGACATTCCGTGGCGATGACTACTCGACTGTTCAGAATGATACCTCAACATCGACAAGCATCCGCAACAACATCAACGCTTCGTACCGAATCAAATGGGCAATCGACACAATGACAACAATCATTTTCCGCCCCAACATTCGCATGAGTTTCACTGACACAGAAAGCGATGGTCAATCGTTGAGTCTGGGCAACCTCATCAACGACTTGCGCGACACTGTGAATACACAAACAAGCAACAACACATCGAACTCGACAAGCATATCGTACAACGCCAACCTGCAGGCTGTTAAGAAACTGAACAACTACGGACGCAGCATTCAGCTGACACTCCGCGCCAATGGTTCGCTCAGTCCTTCAGACAGAACATCAAAGTCGAACACTCACTTCAATATGAACGACTCAACTTCACTGATTGACCGCAACACCGACGGCAAGAGCAGCAACCTGACGCTGATGGGTCAGATAGGCTATGTTGAGCCGATTTTCGAAAAGAACTATCTGCAATTCAACTACAACTTCCAAACACGTTCATCTGACTCTTACTCATACGTTTACGAAGATGGCAGCAGCACTCGTAACGATAGTTTGAGCAGTGAGGTTGAGAATACATACTACAACCACCGCGCCGAGATAATTTGGCAAGGCCGCTACTCAAAACTGAACTACAACCTTGGTGTATCGCTCCAACCGCAAATATCTGAGACTCATAACATTCTTGGTGTAAACGTTGGCAACGACAAGAAACAGACCGTATTCAACTGGTCGCCGACCATGCGCGTGCAATACAAGTTCACAAAGCAGCACACCATTCAGTTGCGCTACAACGGCCGCAGCTCGGCTCCCGACGTGCAGAACCTGCAAGAGATTATCAGCGTGACCGACCCGTTGAACCTGCAATATGGTAACCCGAACTTGAAACCGACATTCACAAACAACGTTCAGTTGAACTACAACAACTTTATGCGCGAATCGGGCAAAAGCATCATGCTCAACCTGTCGTACAACAACACTATGAACACCGTGAGCAACGAAATCACCTACAACCCGACTACTGGTGGACAAGAGACTCGCAAAATCAACCTGAACGGCAACTGGAGCACCAACGGATTCCTGACTTTGAGTTCACCGCTCGGAACAAAGAAACTCTCAATCACAGCAACATCGATGGCTAACTACAGCGAGAACGTTTCAATGTCGAGCGCAACCAAACTGCCTAATGGCCAGACCGTTGGCGGTGGCAAAATCACCACTTCGACAACCACTCTCAGCGAGCGCTTGCAACTCAACTACCGCTGCGATGTGTTCGACTTCTCAATCAATGGTTCGGTTCGCTACCTGAAGAGCGGCAACGACCAAAAAGCCACAACGACCTCAACCGGCAATAGTGCAATGGCAAACGCTACTTTGAGCAATGACCGCGAGACTTTCGACTACGAGATTGGCGCCAACACCACTATCAATCTGCCTTGGAAGATGACATTCGCAACTGACTTCAACTGGCGAATCTACACCGGCTACAGCGATGGTTACGACCGCGACCTGGCAATCTGGAACGCACAGATTACCAAGAACTTCACCAAAGACAACCGCATGGCAGTCCGCGTGAAAGTGTTCGACATCCTGCAGCAACAAAAGAGCATCATGCGCTACGTGAGCAGTTCGTCAATCATCGACTCTGAATCGAACACTCTTGGCAGTTACGCAATCGTACAGTTTGTCTACAAAATCAACTCGATGCGTAAGCAGTCTCGCCAAATGGGCCCTGGCGGATTCGGTCCTGGCGGATTCCCCGGTGGTTTTGGTGGCCCGGGAATGTTCTAAACAGAATAGATTAAGTCACACAAAAAATCCCGTCGGCAATGCGCTGGCGGGATTTTTTGTTGTCATTTGGGACCAACAAAACCAACTCCTGTGCCTTCTGCTTTTTCGGTGGTTTACAATTCTGAATGAAAAATCGGCGTTATTTACACAAGGAAAACCTATCGATACGATAGGTTATTAATAATAACCTTTATATTTACAATGTCGTTTAAAACGGAAAAAGACGGAAAACGGCAAATGCTTTTTTATTGAGTGAATAACAATTAAAAATCAGAATAATATGGCGACAATAACAGTGAACGGTGAAAAGCAGGAAGTGGCATTGCCGATAACCGTGTCGGGACTTATCAAGCAGAACAATGTGGCTGAACCTGAAATGGTTAGCGTACAAGTGAACGAGGAATTCGTTGAACGCGAAGACTTCGACACAAAAACTTTTAACGATGGCGATACGGTTGATTTCTTGTACTTCATGGGCGGTGGATGCCGATAAAATTGAAAGTTGACAATTGACAATTGAAGAAATTTGTAAATTGGGAATTCGTAATTCATTAATTGCTATGTACGATTTCACTGAAGAAGAACTGAACCGATACTCACGCCACATTCTGCTGAAGGATGTGGGCGTTGAAGGGCAAGAAAAGATACTTGCGGCGAAGGTGCTGGTTATTGGCGCGGGCGGACTTGGCGCGCCTGTGGCAATGTATCTGGCGGCCGCTGGCGTGGGCAACATTGGCATTGTCGATGGCGATGTGGTTGATTTGAGCAACCTTCAGCGTCAGATTATCCACACCACGCCCGATGTTGGCAAGCCGAAGGTGGTGTCGGCCAAAGAGACCATTGCGGCTATCAATCCGCACATTAAAGTCGATGTGTATCAAGACTTTCTACGTGCCGACAACGCACTCGACATTATCAAGAACTACGATTTTGTGGTTGACGGAACCGACAATTTCCCCGTCAAATTCCTAATCAATGACGCGTGCGTGATGGCTGGCAAGCCGTTCAGCCACGGTGGAATCTTACGCTTTGAGGGTCAGACGTTTACCTACGTTCCTGGTCACGCTTGCTACCGCTGTATGTTCAAGACGCCGCCACCGCCGAACGCCGTTCCCACCTGCTCGCAAGCGGGCGTGCTGGGCGCCATTGCTGGAATGTTGGGCACAATTCAGGCCGCCGAAACGCTGAAATATATCACTGGCGTTGGCGAGTTACTGACCGACAAGTTACTGACTTTCAACGCAAAAACGATGGATTTCAGAAAAGTGAATGTCCACCGCCGCGACAACTGTCCGCTCTGCGGTGAAAACCCGACGATAACAGAGTTAATTAATTATGAACAAAGCGTTTGCGACCTTGCAGCGCATAAAAACTAACACGGTTATGGCAGATAAAAAGAAACTTTCATTGATAGCCTTTTCGGGCGAGTTCGACAAACTGACGGCTGTGTTCACGCTGGCCACGGGCGCTGCGGCTGTGGGCTACGAGGTGAACATTTTCTTCACCTTCTGGGGGCTCAATGCAATCAAACAGAAACGCGGCCGTGCCTTTATCGGTGGCAACTTTATCACCAAAATGTTCGGTTTTGGAATGGGCGGTCTGCGCAAGGCGCCTACAAGCCGCTTCAACTTTTGCGGCATTGGCCCACGCATTTTCCGCAGGCTGATGCGCAAAAACAATGTGGCCACACTCGAGGAACTTGTTGAAGCCGCCACAGCGCTGGGCGTCAACTTGTACGCCTGCGAAATGGCGATGCACATTCTGGGGCTCAAGCAGTCCGATTTTATTCACGAGGTGAAAGACACACTTGGAGTAGCAACGTTCCTGGAAATATCCGAAGGGGGGCAAACGATGTTTATTTAAAAGTTATAAGTTATAAGTTGTAAGTTAGGAAGTTATAAGTTGAAAAGGCATAAGGGGATTTGCCAATTCATTGATTAAACACTAAATTCGTAATTCAAAATCCATAAACACTATGGCAACACACACATTAGACATTACAAAGGAACACTGCCCGATGACGTTTGTCAGGACAAAACTGAAACTGTCGCAGATTGCCGACGGCGATATTCTTGAGGTGCTGCTCACCGAAGGCGAACCGCTCAACAACGTGCCACGCACAGCCATTGAACAAGGTTATAAAGTATTGAGTGTCACACACGTTGAAGGGAACGTCCATAAAGTTACCATTCAGAAATAAATGCAACTGACGATTACTGACGAGGCTTACCAATCGCTGCTCGAGCAGGCGCTGAAGGACGCGCCCGTGGAGTCGTGCGGATACCTGCTTGGGCCTGACCGTCAGACGGTTACGCAGAACTACCCGATGCGTAACGTCGACCAATCTGAGGAGCATTTCAGTTTCGACCCGAAAGAACAGTTTGCAGCCGTCAAGTACGCGCGGCAGAACGGTTTGGTGATTGTGGGCAACTGGCACAGCCACCCCGCGACGCCGTCGCGCCCGTCGGCAGAGGACATTCGGCTGGCCTTCGACCCTAACATATTGTATTTCATTCTCTCGCTCGCTGGCGAACAGCCCGTTTTCAACGCTTTCGCGATAGCCGACGGTGAGGTTAAGGAAAAGGTGAATTTGAGGTGAAAAGAAGAAACATATTCGCTTTCCAACCGACTTACCAAAGCCCCGCGCTGCATTGCTATACGCAAAATTCTCGATAGGCCATACATTACGTTTGACATAGCCCCCCCCCAAAAAAAAACATTAGAAATTTCAAAATTTACCAAACCTGTGCGGTACTTTCGCACACATAGTGTTTTCTTTTGCCAAAAAAAGGTAAAACTATGGAAGTACATTTTACAGGTAAGAAAATCACAAAGACAATCGAGGAATTGTCGAGTTGTGAAGTGTTTGTATATGGTACCGATATGAAAGGTAACCGAGTGGGACGTGCCGAGCGATTGGCTTGCGAGAAGTTTGGCGCAATGCCAGGCCAAAAGTCGGGGCCGCAGGGGCAATGCTATGCCATTCCTATCGACACGGACAATCCAAAGGCAATGATACCATACGTTGCCGAGTTTATCGACTACGTGATGGAGCACCCCGACAATCGGTTCCTGATTACGCGGATGGGCTGCGGCACTGGCAAAATCGACAGTCGGGACAAACTGCTTGCTCCGTTGTTCAAAGCCATTTTCCGTTTGCCTAACACGGTGTTTTCAAGAGAGTGGCTCGTAATACTGATTGACAACGAGCCTTTGCCCGAGAGACCCGACGCGCCCGAAGTGGTTAACGAAGAGGTGCTTATGGATTTGTGCCGCCAGTATCGGTATCAGATTAGCGCGAACTATGTCACTTCGCTGCCCAGCATTCAGGTTAGGTATGTGATTGATAAAGACAAGTTTGGATACGCGCAGTTCGGCGATTTTTTCTTTCAGGGAATGAGTATGTATGTGTTTCCCCACAGAGGTGCCACCGACAAAATCGACGAAATTGAAGACGACGGCGCAAGAGGCTGTGCCATAGACTTTTTGCACGATGAGTGTTGGAACCGACCTTGCCCGCAGAAGGTGATTTTTGCAGGTGTCAGAACACCGTTCACTGATAGCAACGGCGAAAGTATCTATACAGGCGATGTTATCAAGATTGATGATGGTTTTTGCGAGGACTATTTAGCCGTTGGCGCGATGTGCGACGCTGATGGTAACGGGCACTATGGCTTTATTCTCGACAATCATTCCTGGCGATTGGACGATTGCCTGCAACACCACAAAATGACGCGTGTGGGCACGGTGTTTTACCAACTGAAAGCCGACGATTTTCTAAAAGTCAATCAGCGAGCAGGAATCTCAGGATTCAACGGACTATACGACACGAAAGAGGATAAACAACAAAAAGTTTTAATGGCTAAATTTACACCTAACTTCTATCAAGAATTTTGGAAATATGAAGCGCTCGAAATGATAGGTGCGGAGTTTGATTGGAGGAAGTAAAAATGCCACACACTTATCAAATAAAATGCCCCAACTGCAACACCGAATTTGAGTGGCGCGAAGGGAAGGTTCAGGATAAAGTGTACTTGCACTGCAATATGTGCGGAAAGGAGTTGCTCTATCCCGAAGACACAGTGTCTGATGTCCCCGACTACCCAAAGTGCGAGTGCGGCGGTTGGTTCGAGGAGTTTGATATCTGCCCGAATTGTGAAGCAGAAATAGAAAAAAAACAAAATCAGAGATAGTGTTGTTGTGAAACCGATTTAAAACGGACGTTGATATATGAATTGATAATCAACATTGTAGGGCTGTCATAATATGACAACCCCACCTATTTAAATTCGGTTTAATATCTGCTGGAATCGTTAACAGAGGTCAATACCTAAATCACCTCTCTCCTGCGCCCCTAATCATCGTAATTCTTCACAATCTCAACAAGTCCCGATGTCAGACTCTCGTTGTAGTCGGCTTCGGCGGCAAGGCGTTTTTCGATGTAACTGATGAGTTCGGTGCGGCGCTCGTCGGTGATTGAGCCCTGGCGGTTCTCGATAACGGTAAAGGCTTCGAAGGCCAGTTCGAACGGCGAGTCGAACACCAAATCGATAAAGAGTTCGAGTTTCGGCAGATAGTCGATTTTCGAGTACCAGCACGATGTGACGAGCATCTGCTTCACATTGGCATCGGTTTCGGCGGCAATGGCAGCGGCCATCTCGTCGACAAGGCCAGGCTGGCTAGCATCGCACAAAAGTTTGAAGACGGTCATTTTTATGTCGTCGTCGCCACAAGTTTTGTACACTTTCACCAAAGCGGGCAGAAGTTTCGGCACGCCAATCTCACGTATTTGCTCAAGAACTGCCAGCACGGCATCCTTTCCGCCGTTGGCCAGTGAGTCTTCAATTGATTTCAGACGGTTGTTTTCCATAAAATCACAAAATTTTTCACGAATGTAGCGCAAGTTTCGCTTCGGGCGAACGAAAAACGCTTGCCGTTTTGTAAAAATACCTATTTTTAGCCGCTTTTTTATTCCAAAATCTGAAAAAATGAAAAAACTGAATATTGTTTTAGCATTGGCCGCAGGCCTTCTGGCGATGAGTTGCGCCAACAACAGCAAACCAAAAGTGGGCGGTGATGTTGATTTGTCAAATCTCGACATCAACAACGAACTGAACCGCGCCAAACAGGTGTTCTACGCTCTGCCGTCGCCAGTTGAGACGGCTCACCTGATTCAGAGCACAGGCGTGTCGTACAATATGGATTTGGCCAACCCCACAAGCAATGTCGACAAATACACCACAACCGCGCAGAAGGCACTCAACTTCGGTGTTTATGGTGCCGACTTGAGTTACGCAAGCCTTTTCAATCAGACGCAAACAGCCATTCAATATATGGCCACGGCAAAAAAACTGGCCGACGAGTTGGGAATCTTCGATTTTGTGCAGCCTGACATTGCCAACCGCATCGAGAACAACATCAACGACCGCGACTCGCTGATGGAAATCATCACCGAAGGGTTCACCAACGCCAACGAGTATCTGAACGATGCTGGTCGCGCCGAAGTGGCTGCTCTGATCGTTGCTGGCGGCTGGATTGAGAGCCTTTACCTGTCGACCGAACTTGCCGAAATGGCAAACAACAACACACGCCTGATCGACCTTGTGATTGACCAGCGCTACTCGCTCTCGATTCTTGTGAAAATGCTTGAAACTTACAAGAATATGAGCAGCGTAAGCGAAGTGTACGGCTGGCTGACCGACCTTCAGAAAACTTTCGACCGCGTGAAATCGATGCCGTCGGAAGTAAAGGCCGAGACATCGAAAGACGGAAAAACCACACTTGCCGCATCAACCGACACCTTCATTAACGAAGTGCTCTTTTCGGCCATCTGCCAGAAGACCGACAGCATCAGAACGGCTGTTGTGAAGTGATTTTGAGAGAATTAGAAAAATTAAATCGGGGCACCAGCACAAGTCTGATGCCCCGATTCTTTTATTGACAAATCAGCAGATTAGTGTTTCATTGCTGCCAGACGGTCGGCTACAATCTTATGCCACCGTGCGGCCAGCCGCGACTCGTCGTCGGATGTGGCTTCGATGTTGCTGTTGTAGAACTCGATGTAAGTATCGGTTTTAGCATCGGTTGCGAAACTCAAACCAATGGTGTCGGGCTTGTCGATAATGCTGCACGCGCGAACATTCTCTAAATCAATGCATTCGCGCAAGCCGCCTTTGCAACGGGCGTAGAAAAGCCAACGACCGCTGCCGTCGATGCCGACGCTGTTGTTGCCGCAAACTTCTGAATTGCAGATGGTTGTAGATTTAAGTTGCGCCATCTCGTTGAGCGCGTCAGTGAGTTTTTTCTCGCGGCGTTTGCGGGCGTTGCCCGAAAGCCAGAATGGCAGGACGCATAGTGCAACTATGGCCACACCTATAATTAATGTTGTAATGTCCATTTTATTTGTATTTTATTGATTATTAAATAAGTGCGAACACCAAAGCATAAGCGGCAATGGTGTCGCACACAAAAAGTCATTTTGCGAAAGTCTAAAGAATATGCACGGCTTCAACTTTTAGGCTGCCGTGCGCAAAGTGGGCGGTTCGTTACCAGAACACGCTGAACGGGAAGGAAATACTGACTTTTGGAAACTTTATCAGGAATCCGATTCGAGTTAATTTGCCGTGCGAAAACGAGTTGAAGAACACTTTCGACGACGACTTGACAATCTCGAAAAAACCATCGTAGATTGTTCGTTCGTTGAGTTGGCAGGTGCGCACCGTGAGTTGGCTCTGCGGCGGCATCACACCGTGAAAATCGTGCACGGCTTCGATTATCGAGCAGCCTGAATCGGGCTCGCCGCCACATGGCTGCCAACCTTCGGCAACAGCCACAGGCTGAAAGGCGTAGAAACACGCCATTGCCAGAATCATCGCTGCGTAACCCAAAATGCGTTTCATAGTGCGAAGATGGGAAAAATCTGAAACTGTGCGCAATATTTTATTGTTGGTTTTCGATTATCAGATGTGCAAGGCTGACGTGCCGCAATGCGCCTGTTGAAAAGGTGGTAATTTATTCACAAGTTATCAACCACAAGCCGCCGAGTGTTGATATCTTAACCCCGCAAATGTGGATTAAATCACTACCTTGCACCGAATAAAAATAGGAAAAAGACGAACACAAGTTGTTGGTTTTGAGAACATTGTAAATTACAACATTAAATAACTGACATATATGGCAAAGATTATAGCCGTCGCCAATCAGAAAGGCGGCGTGGGCAAGACTACAACATCAATCAATTTGGCCGCAAGTCTATCGGTACTTGAGAAAAAAGTGCTGCTCGTTGATGCTGACCCGCAGGGCAACGCCACTTCGGGTTTCGGGTTCGATGTGAACAATATCAAGGTCGGACTGTACGAGTGCCTTGTCGACGAGATTGACCCTGCAAACGCCATACTTAATATTGAGAATCTGCCGTATCTCGACCTGCTGCCGTCGAACATCAATCTGGTGGGCGCAGAAATCGAACTGCTCGAAAAGGCTGATCGCGAAAAGGTTATGAAAATGGGACTCGACAAATTCCGCGACAAGTACGATTTCATCATCATAGACTGCTCGCCGTCGCTGGGACTCATTACTGTCAATTCGCTCACAGCGGCCGACTCGGTCATCATCCCCGTGCAGTGCGAGTATTTCGCGCTCGAAGGCATCGGCAAACTCATCAACACCATAAAACTCATCCAGAGCGGACTCAATCCCAGCCTGCAAATCGAAGGTTTCTTGTGCACGATGTACGACTCGCGCCTGCGCCTGGCCAACAACGTGGTTGAAGAAGTACGCCGCTGCTTTGAAGATATGGTTTTCGAGACAATGATTACGCGCAACGTAAAAATCACAGAAGCACAAGGCTACGGACAGCCAAGCATCTTGTACGACCCGCAGTCGGTGGGTGCAATCAACTACCTGAACCTGGCGCGCGAGGTGCTTCAGCGCAACAATATGACACAAATGGATTCTGACGAAAAAATTATTGACTAACTATGGCAACACCAAAGAAACCTGCTTTAGGCAAAGGTTTAAACGATATTATGGCTAACAAAGGCGAAGGATTGGGGGCGCTGCTCAAAGGTGGCGCACCTGCGAATCATATCAGCGACAATGTAAATTTGAGTTTGATTGATGTCAATCCTTACCAACCGCGAACCGAATTTGATGAGGAAGCACTCAACGAATTGGCTTCATCTATCAAACAATTAGGTGTAATTCAGCCGATTACCCTGCGCAAACTCGATAACGGCCGCTATCAGATTATTTCGGGCGAACGCCGCTGCCGTGCATCAAAATTGGCTGGACTGGCGACTATTCCAGCCTATATCCGCACCGCTGGTGATGAGCAAATGCTTGAGATGGCAATTGCAGAAAACCTTCAGCGCGAAGACCTTGACCCAATCGAAATTGCCATCAGTTTCCAGCGCCTGATTGACGAGTGTAATCTGACGCAAGAGAATTTGGGCGACCGTGTGGGCAAGCAACGCTCGACCGTCACCAACTATCTGCGTCTGCTGAAACTGCCCGACGAGATAAAACTGGGTCTGCGCAAGCAACTCATCACGATGGGGCACGCAAAGGCACTGCTCGGCATCGATGACCTGAACGACCAGAATTTCCTTTTCGAACGCATCCTGAACGAAGGACTGTCGGTGCGCGAGACTGAAGAGGCCGCAGCCGAAATGAAAAGCCCCGAGAAGAAAAAGACAGGCCGCACCAAACGCAACACCGACGACAGTTACAAGGCATTGGAAGACAGCCTGAACGGATTCTTCAACTCGAAAGTGAAGTTCAGCCGCACCGACAAGGGCAACGGCAAGATTGTGATTCCGTTCAAAAACGACCAGGACCTTGAGCGGATAATATCGCTGTTCGACAAACTCAAATCGCTTTAATTGAGGCTTGAAGGTGGCTCTTAAACGCATATCGCTGCTGATTGGTGCGCTGCTGCTTATGGCTGCTGCGCCGCTAACCGCGCACGCTCAATATGCCGACGGATTCGACATCCCCGACAGCACCTATCGCGCCCAGCACAAGCCCAACAAGGCAACGTTTATGTCGTCGCTGGTGCCAGGTTTGGGACAATATTACAATCAGAAATACTGGAAGATACCTATCATTTACGGCGGTTTCACGGGACTGATTTACTATGCGAGTTACAACAATTTTGTCTACAAGAAATACCGACGCGAGTACAAATGGGCTACCGACGACGATGACCGCACCGTGAGTCAGTATCCCGCCGCAAACACCGAGCGGCTCAAAGACACGTGGCGGCGCTACCGCGACATCTGCTTCATTGGAATTGGGGCGCTCTATCTGCTGCAAGTGATTGACGCTAACGTAGATGCGCACTTTTTCGATTTCACCATCGACAAAGACCTGTCAATCAAAGCCGACCCGATGCTGATGCCCGATTTCACCGAAGCCACAGGCACGCGGAAGGGCACGCCGTTGGGTGTAAATATTACTGTAACATTCTGATACACTTGAATTTGAAATGATAAAACCAATCATCACCGTTTTGTGCGCAGCGGCACTCGCAGTGCACGCAAACGCCACAACACAAATCAACGACACAATAGCCATCAACGACACTCTCTTCGCCGCCGACACCACTGATTTCGGCTGGCCCGAACCATCTGACACTCTGGATATTGAAGTGTCGGAACAGGTTGACAGCCTGTCGCAGATGTGGTTCGACAGCCAAGTGTCAATCGGCAACGACACATCATTCATCGCGACAGCCGACACGGCGCTAATCCCCGATTTCCCCGATTCGGTCTATCGGAAACGATTGGAAATGCTGCCGCTCGAAATCGAACTGTCGTATAACAAGGTGGTTAGCAATCTGATAAATCTCTATTCGCACAAGCGCCGCGACCTGGTTGAGAATATGCTGGGCGTGGCCGACTACTATTTTCCGATTTTCGAGGATATTTTCGACTCGAAGGGAATGCCAACCGAACTGAAATATTTGGCTGTGATTGAGTCGGCGCTGAACCCTGTGGCTGTGTCGCGGGTGGGCGCAACGGGCCTTTGGCAGTTTATGCACAGCACGGGTCGAATGTACAAACTCGAGGTGAACAGCCTTGTTGACGAGCGCCGCGACCCGATAAAATCGACCTACGCCGCCGCCAATTTTATGAGCGATATGTACCGCACCTATCACGACTGGATTCTGGTGATTGCCGCCTACAACTGCGGTCCTGGCAACGTGAACAAGGCCATCAAGCGCAGCGGCGGAAAGCGCAACTACTGGGACATCTACTACCATCTGCCCCGCGAAACGCGCGGCTACGTGCCCGCCTACATCGCGGCAGCGTACATAATGAATTACTACAAAGAGCACAACCTAAAGCCATCGGCACCGAAAATGCCTGTGAAATGCGATACGGTTATGGTGAGCAAAAAGATTCATTTTGAGCAGATTAACCATTTTATGGGCATCCCCGTCGACGTGCTGCGCAACCTGAATCCGCAGTATCGGCACGACATCATTCCTGGACACATCAAGCCCTACGCGCTGCGCCTTCCAACCGACCAAGTGCTGCGGTTCATCGAACTTGAGGACTCGATTTCGCGCTACAACGACGCCTACTATTTCCGC
>JAEEGK010000566.1_pt1 | contig 92104 bp, 85 predicted proteins | sample 8958771 | NCBI WGS metagenome assembly JAEEGK01 (sample SAMN16246547, study PRJNA631951) | gut metagenome | biome: gut microbiome; feature: rumen; material: SC-attached | host: Bos | place: Iran: Karaj | collected 2018-10
GGGGAAAGGGCAGGTCCGGGCCCCAAAGAAAAAGGGGCCCGGTACCTGCATTCCCCGTCCGCTGGGCCCTCGCACGCCGCGGTGGGTATTTTCGCTGCATGGACTACCGCAGATTCTGGCAGAAGAATCGGGAGGCCGATAAATGGGAATTTACCAGCTACTCCTCATCCGGCTGCTGGCCGTCGTGGGCCTTCCAGGCGCACTCCGTAATCTTCATATCCGTAAACACGGCCGTAAAAGAGGATTCCTCCGGGGAGCAGGCGTAGATGCCGAAACTGATCTCGTCGGTGGCGGCGTACATATGGCAGACGCGCATCTGGCTAAAGTTGATTCCATCGGTGGAGCACTCGATGCAAAAGTCGTCCTCCCTGCGGGAGAGACGGTACCACATGGTCTTTACCTCGGCCGAGATTGCAGTGGTGGCCCAATCAGAATAGCCATTGTTGGTGGCCACACTTCCAAGGTGCTGGAACTCCTCATTCTCGAACTCAACGGAGCCCTTGAGCCAGTTGTCGCTGTCCAGGTACATCACGACGCCGCACTGGTCGAAGCGCTGATGGCTCTGTGTGAAGTCCGTCTTCACCACGAAGCTGAAGAACTTCTCCCTGGTCTTCATCTGAAGCACCGGGGCATTATCGTTCCTGAAATGGTAGTATGTCCGCTGCCAAAGGTCCGTGTGAGGGGCCGTAGTAATGGAGATGACACCGTCCTTCATTTCACAGGCAGCAGGCTCTCTGGTCCACTGGAGCTGGTCCAGATCGATTTGTCCACCACATGCGAGAGCCTCGGCTACGCTGTCGGTAAATTCAGTGTCAGACGCTTTCTGTGACGGGTTTCCGCAGGCAACTGCACAGAGGCAGAGGCCTAAGCAAAGGAGTTTGGTGATGTTGGTCATATAGTTGATGTAAATTCCGATTTATCGGTATAAATATAGCGACATTTGGCCATTCTTGCAAACCACCCTCCGCCCGGCCGCCCCCTCGTCATGCCCGGCCCCTTTTCTCCTCATGCCCGGCCTCGACCGGGCATCTTTCCCCCTACGCCATGCAGCGCCTAACTCTCTGACCACCAACCCTTTTCCGGAAGGAGAATCGGCGAATTTCGCCGATTCTCCTTCCAGTTATCAGCTATCCATCAATCATTTAGCTGCTGCACGATAATTGTCATCCTGAGCGTTAGCGAAGGATCTTTGTATGCTAACCCCTTCCCACGGCATTTCAAAGGGCACGGTCCAATTTCATAGCGTGCACCTTGCCCACCAGAAGTTCCTGGGAGGCCGAAATGAGGGCATGGTCCCAGGCATAAAATCATGCCTTGCCCATCAGAATGCGTTCTGCGCGGGGTCCGTGCCCAAAAACAACTATTCCTGGGCACGGATGGGGTTTGCTGAAAGTTCCGTGACCAAAACAAGGGGTTTTTGGGCACAAATGGGGTGCGACCTGTGGGCAACGCTGCCGGTCGAGGCAGGGAATGAGCGCCTCAGCGCGAACGGCGGAGGCCGGTCCGAAGGACGAAGGCCGGGAGCCGCGGGGTACGTTAGGGGCAGAGCCCCTGATAAGATAAGAGGAAGGCTGCGCAGCAGCCGTGCCTCCGCTACTAAACAAAACCGGCAGCCGAAAAAGGCTGCCGAAAGTTTTGTTTAGTAGCGGAGGCAGGACTCGAACCTGCGACCTCCGGGTTATGAGCCCGACGAGCTACCGACTGCTCTACCCCGCGATGTTTGGGACTGCAAAGGTAGACAAATTTTTTAAATCTACAAAATAAAAGCGATAATCCCCTCCAGATCGTCTTTGGCGAAGGATTTCTGCTCTCCCGAAGAGAGATTCTTAATCTGCACCGTGCCGGCTGCTGCCTCGTCCGCTCCCGTTATCGAAAGGAAGGGGATGGCCTTGCGCTCGGCGTAGTCGAACTGCTTCTTCAGTTTGGTGGAATCCGGATAGATCTCCACGGAAACACCCGCTGAACGCAGCGAAGAAGCTACAGGAAGCAGGTAGCGCACCTCGTCCGCACCCATGTTCGCAAACAGCAGGGTAGTGGTAGAACGCAAATCTGCAGGGAACTTGTCCAGGCCCTTCAGCACGTCGTAGATGCGGTCTGCGCCGAAGGAGATACCTACTCCGGACATATCCGGCAGGCCGAAGATACCGGTGAGGTTGTCGTAACGGCCGCCGCCGCAGATACTGCCTATCTGCCAGTCGAGGGCCTTGACTTCGAAGATGGCTCCGGTGTAGTAGTTGAGTCCGCGGGCAAGCGAGAGGTCCAGATCCACATCAATGGAAACCCCCGCGGCGGAAATCAGTCCGAAGAGTTCCTCCAGCTCGTCCAGCCCGCGCAGGCCGGTTTGCGATCCTGCCATAAGGCTGCGCATCCTTGCAATCTTTTCCGCAGTGGAACCACTGAGGGTGAGGACCGGCTCCAGGATGGCTATGGCATCCTCTCCGAGGCCCTTCTCCCTCATCTCCGCCTTCACGGCTTCAAGCCCGATTTTGTCCAGCTTGTCGATGGCTACGGTGATGTCCACGACCTTGTCGGGCGCTCCGCAGACCTCGGCGAGGCCGGTCAGAACCTTACGGTTGTTTATCTTCAGGGCCACCCTCACGCCCAGCAGGCTGAATACCTTGTCCACAATCTGCACAAGCTCCAGCTCGTTAAGCTGCGACTTGGAACCTATGGCATCCACGTCGCACTGGTAGAACTCGCGGTAGCGGCCCTTCTGGGGACGGTCTGCACGCCACACGGGCTGTATCTGGAAGCGCTTGAAGGGGAAGGAAATCTCGTTCTGGTGCTGCACCACGTAGCGGGCGAAAGGCACGGTAAGATCGTAGCGCAGGCCTTTCTCCGGGGCCTGGTCGGCCTTCTCGCCGCTGTTCTGGATGCGGAACAAGAGCTTGTCGCCCTCGTCGCCGTACTTTCCCAGCAGGGTGGAGAGGTTCTCCATAGCAGGAGTATCTATCTGCGCGTATCCGAAAGTACGGAAAACGCCTTTGATGGTGTCGAAGATGTAATTCCTCTCAGCCATTTCCTGGTGGGAGAAATCTCGTGTTCCTTTAGGTATGGAAGGTTTGTTTGCCATGATGCAAAGTTAGTTGTTTTTATCTGGAATCGTGATGCACAGTTTCCATTTCGGCAGGCCTTTCACTTCTCCGTGCTTTCCGATGAAGACCCTTCCGCCCACCTGCCTGCCCGAGCTGATGGTTTCCCAGAGGTTGTCCAGGGCAGTTTCAGTCAGGGCCACGGGCTCTACCAGGCGGAAAAGGACGTACCTCGGATGCTTGAGGGCGAGCAGTGCCCGGATGGAAACCGTTCCCCCGGTGCAGACGCTGTCCCGAACGCCGGAAAAGTAATCCTCCGCGATATCATCCACCTGCGAGATATGTTCCATGGTCCTGCGCAGGGAGTCCTGCAGAGAAGGATTCATCTCCTTGAGTATGGGGATGACCTCTGCACGCAGGCGGTTCCGTTTGTATGCGGAAGATGCGTTCGTGCTGTCTTCCCGCCAAGGAAGACGGTGCGCCTCCATCCATCTGCGGATTTCCGCCCGGGGGATGGTAAGGAGGGGGCGGACGATGATGCCCCGGTCGCCCATTCCGCGAAGGCCGCGGGTGCCGGTGCCCCGAAGCAGGTTCAGGAAGAAGGTCTCCACATTGTCGTCGGCGTTGTGGGCTACGGCCACGTGGTCGAACCCTTCCGCGGCGCATATCTGGGCGAACCAGGCGTACCTCAGTTCGCGGGCGGCCATCTCTATGCTGAGCCCGCCTTCGGTGGCGAACTTTTCCGTCTCGAAGCGCTTTACGAAGATGGGCAGACCCTTGGAGGAGCACCAGGCCCGGACGAAGGCCTCGTCGCCGTCGGACTCATCTCCCCTCAGGCCGAAGTTGCAGTGTGCAACAGCGAAAGAGGCCCCCGGAAACAATTCGGGAGCCCTTTCGGCCATATACATCGAGTCGATGCCGCCGCTCACTGCAAGCAGCACCTTCATTATTTCTTGGAGCTGATGGTGTACGAGAATCCGAGTTCGAAGAATTCCTTGAACTGGACGGTGCGGTATCCGGTAGGATGGCTGTCGTTGCTGATCAGCACGGTGTCATCGTAGATGAGGTTGGTGGAGAAGGTCATGGTGAAGAACTTCGCCAGCTTCCAGAAGAGTTTCTGGTCCCAGTTGACACGCATGTTCTGAGGGTCCTTGAGATAGTTCGAGAAGAGGACGAGCTGCGTGCTGTACTTGAGATTGTCGTTGATGGTGAAGTTGAGGTCGGCCTTGACCTGGGCACCAAGTTCGAAGCGGGAGCTCTTGTACATATCCCCGGTGGGATTGGCATTGTCGGCGTACTCGCTCATAAGTTCCATACCATAGGCCTTGCGCAGCTCCTCGTCCTGGACGATTACGAAACCTCCGGTGAGAGGTGCAACGTTCAATGACAACCAGGGTTTGGGAGTCCACAGGAGACCGAGACCGAGGGTGGAGTAGGCAGGGGAGAAGAGGCCGGACTTGAGCGTGCGGGCATTCAGCCAATCCTGCTTGCTGGGCTCTCCGGATGCGACATTGGGAGTGCCGTAGGTGTAGTTGTTGTCGATCTGGGTCTTGAAGTCGAAGTTGGCGGAGTAGCTCAGATGCTGGATAGGAGTCTCATAGCCCCACTTGGATTCAAAGTAGATACGGTCCTTGACCTTCTGCATGATGGGCTTGTCGGATGAATAAAGGAAACCGTAATCGACCTGGAGTCGGTTGTTCCAAATCATCTTATCCTTGGCATAGTTTGCGTTGGCATCGACATAAGCGGTCATCGTATAGTTGTCGTTGCCGCCGGCGGCCCAGTCCCAAAGTTTGGTCTGGGCAAAATTCAGATTGGTCATGAGTGACTTGGTCCAGTACACAGGCTTGGGCTGGGGAGCTTCCACCTGAGGGGCCTCTGCAATGGCAGCAGCAGCTTCGGCTGCCGCTTTCTGCACGTCATCCTGTGCATATGCCGCGATTCCTGCGGCAAAAGACACTACTAAAAGAAATATCTTTTTCATGATAAAATGAATTAATAGGCAATGGCGAATACGACGCGGCCCTTGGAAGGCTTGCCGGAGAAGATGTCGCGGCCTTCTTCCTCGCACACGCAGCTGTCCACAGGAATGCAGCGGATGGTGGCCTTGGTGGCATCCTTGATGGCCTGTTCGGTCTCGGCGGTGCCGTCCCAGTGGCAGAGCAGGAATCCGCCCTTCTGGATTTCGGTCTTGAATTCTTCCCAGTCGTCGCACTTGCGGATGTTGGCATCGCGGAAGGCGAGGGCTTTGTCGTAAATGTTCTTCTGTATGGTTCCGAGGAGCTCTTCGACGTATCCTTCCACGCCTTCGAGCTGGACGGTGGCTTTTTCGAGTGTATCGCGGCGGGCAACCTCCACGGTGCCTGCAGCAAGGTCGCGGGCGCCGAGGGCGATGCGCACGGGCACACCCTTGACTTCCCACTCGGCGAACTTGAAGCCGGGACGCAGGGTGTCGCGGTCATCGAGCTTGACGCTGATGCCCTTGGCCTCCAGCTTGCCCTTTATCTCAGTGAATTTTGCGAGGACTGCCTCACGCTCTTCATCAGTCTTGTAGATAGGGACCATCACCACCTGGATAGGGGCGAGGACGGGAGGAAGGACAAGTCCGTTGTCATCGCTGTGGGCCATGATGAGGGCGCCCAACAGGCGGGTGCTGACGCCCCAGGAGGTAGCCCATACATACTGGAGGCTGCCATCCTTGTCGGCGAACTGCACGTCGAAGCTCTTGGCGAAATTCTGCCCGAGGAAGTGGGATGTACCGGCCTGCAGGGCCTTTCCGTCCTGCATCATAGCCTCGATGGTGAGGGTGTCGAGGGCACCTGCGAAACGCTCGTTGGGGCTCTTGTGGCCGACGATTACGGGCAGGGCCATGGTCTCGCGGGCGAACTTTGCGTAAACGCCCACCATTCTCTTGGATTCTTCCTGGGCTTCCTCGGCGGTGGCGTGGGCGGTATGGCCCTCCTGCCAGAGGAATTCGGCGGTACGGAGGAAAGGCCTGGTGCGCATTTCCCACCTTACCACGTTGCACCACTGATTGCAGAGTATGGGCAGGTCCCTCCAGGACTTGATCCAGTTCTTATAGACGCTCCAGATGATTGTTTCGGAGGTAGGGCGCACTATGAGCTCTTCTTCCAGCTTGGCATCGGGATCCACCACCACGCCCTTCCCGTCGGGGTTGTTCATAAGGCGGTGGTGCGTCACCACGGCGCACTCCTTGGCGAATCCGGCCACGTGCTCTGCTTCTTTGCTGAAGAAGGATTTAGGAATGAAGAGGGGGAAATATGCGTTCTGTACTCCGGTTTCCTTGAAGGCCTTGTCCAGTATGGACTGCATCTTTTCCCAGATGGCATAGCCGTAAGGCTTGATCACCATGCAGCCGCGGACGGCGGACTGTTCGGCCAGATCTGCCTTGACTACTATGTCGTTATACCATTGGGAATAATTCTCTGATCTCGGTGTAATTTCTTTTGCCATAAAAAAGTGAAGAAAATTCTGCGATTTTTCTCAATTATTGCATCTATTAAACAGAAGTATAGTTGAACTCCTGTCATTCTGACGGTGCAAATATACAAAAATTAAAGAGATTGGATTATGGCACGTAGGCTGATATTCATATTGACGTTGGCGGTTCTTGCGGTTTCCTGCGGGGTTACCGCTCAGAATGGTTCCGTCCATCGTTTCCAGGATGGTATCTATTACAAGGGCTTCGATGCGGATATGCAGAAGGTCGAACCTCTGAGCGAGGACGATTTCCGCAGGCTCGCCGCCGAGAATCTCCGCCGCGAGCAGACCAGCCGCCGCGACACCCTCGTGGTGGTGGTCGACGACAGCTACACCTGGGGGTGGAACTATCCCTATTATCACCCCTATTACTATGGATGGTACGGCCTTTATGGCTATTCCTGGTACCACGGTTGGCACCACGGCTGGTATGACCCCTGGTACAGCCCTTGGTACGGCAGCTATTACTCCTGGTACTACGATCCCTGGTACTATTATGATCCTTGGTACTACGGACACAGCTATTATTGCGGCTTCTACAACGAGAACTACTACCACTACAGCGGCTACAGCCGTTCCGAAATAAAGGGTGGCAACAACTCCACCACCAGGGGAATGGGCAGCAGCCTTTCGCGCGGTGGCAGCATATCCGGTAGCCGCGGGCTTTCGCGCGGATCCTCCCCCTATACCCGCAGCGGATCTTCCGCTTCCCGTAGTGGCGGTTCGTCCTATTCGCGCAGCAGTTCCTCTGGTTCCCGCAGTGGCGGTTCGTCCTACTCGCGCAGCAGTTCTTCAAGCTCCCGCAGCAGCGATTCGTCCTACTCGCGCAGCAGTTCTTCGAGTTCCCGCAGCAGCGAATCGTCCTACTCGCGCAGCAGTTCTTCGAGCTCCCGCAGCAGCGAATCGTCCTATTCGCGCAGCAGCTCTTCGAGCTCCCGCAGCAGTTCATCCGGCAGTTACAGCGGGAGTTCCCGCAGCGGCGGATACAGCGGCGGCGGTTCCAGCTCCGGCTATAGCGGCGGTGGCCACAGCGGTGGTGGCGGCGGCGGACGCAGTGGCAGATAAATCCATTTGAAAGAAAGACAGATCATGAAAAAGATAATTACGATAGCATCGATGCTCATAGCATCTCTGGCCTCGGCCCAGACGGTTTCGGATGCCCTGACGTTTGGCCAGAACAATTTCTACGGGACGGCCAGGACGCTGGCAATGGGCAACGCCGTGACCGCAGTAGGCGGCGATATGGGCTCCATCTCCATCAACCCTGCCGGTGGGGCGGTGTCCGCCTTCTCGCAGTTCTCGTTCTCCACGGGCTGGAGTACTTCCAGGAGCTCTTCTTCATATGCTCCTTCTTACGATCCCGCGTCGCAGAGCGCCGTTTATGACGGCAAATTCGAGAACAGCAAGACCAGGATGACCATCCCGAACATCGGGATGAACCTTTATTTCGAAACCGGTGAGAGAAGCGGTGTCAAAGGGTGGAACTTCGGTTTCATGGTGAACAGGAGCCAGACCTACACCAGCAAGATGGGCGCCTCCGGTCTGGAGGGCCACACTTCCATGACGGGAGCTCTTGCGTGCGGTGCCGACGGAATGCCCGGAAACATCCTCGGCAACAACAATATGTTCGACACCGATTACCCCTGGAATTCCATCTGCGCCTACGATGGCGGGCTCATCAATTTCAACAGTGACGCCGGCACCTATTATGGTTCTGCCGAAACGGTCACCCCTCCTGCCACCCCCGCCGATGATTACAGGTACGAAGTTCTGGGTACCCTGAGGCAGAATATAGGAACCACTACCCTGGGATCCAAGAACGACCTGGTGATGAACTACGGCGTCAACATCGACGACCGCCTTTTCCTGGGCCTGAGCATGAACTGCCCCATAGTATCTTACAAGTACTCCGAATACTTCAACGAGGCCGTGCAGGATCCCGACGAGTTCAAGATTACCACCGAGTATTTCGATAAGACTGCCAGTGCATATGTCAAAGGTAATCCTACTTCCTACACCGGCAGTACGTACAAGTACAACTACATTGCCGACGTGAGCGGAATCAATCTCAAGATAGGTGCCATCTGGCTGCCTACCGACGGACTGCGTCTCGGTGCCGCTTTCCAGACTCCTACCGGCTACACCATTAACGAGACCTGGTATGTGGATGTGGAGTCCCGCTTCCTCGATGCCGCCCAGAATGCTAATTCGAGTTCGCCTACGGCAAAGAGTTCCTATAGCTACCGTGCTCCTTACAGCGCCAACTTCGGCGTCGCATATACCCTGGGCCGCAACGGTATGCTCAGCGTCGATTACGAACTCACCGACTACAGCATAATGAAGTTCTCGATGCTGGAGGGGGACGAATACGTATATAGCGATCCTTTCTATGCAGTGAACAAGCTCAACAAGCTTTTCTGCGGAGTTTCCCACGCCCTCCGCGTCGGTGCTGAATTCCGCGTGCTGCCCAGCGTCTCGCTGCGCGCCGGCTTGAATTACGTTACAAGTGCCGAGCGTCATTACACCAATTCCGAAGGGGACCAGGTCTATGTCGCAGACTATGACGCCTTCTTCAACGATTACCAGAACGGAACTTTGAGCATAGATAAGAGTACTGCCAAATACAGCGATGACAAGTTGTTCACGCTTTCCTGCGGTATCGGTTATTCTTCACCCGGATCATTCTACGCCGACCTGGCGTTCCGCCATTCTAACCTGCCTGATTCGTACTACAGACCTTATAGCAATTACCTTAATATCGTGTCACCTGCCGTCAGGAGCAAGCATACGCTTTTCGATGCAGTAATGACATTCGGATGGAGATTTTAAATAATGGAGTTAACAGCTAAGTCGTTAGCAGAGATACTTCGGGGCACCGTCGACGGTGACCCCGGAGTCGTAGTAACAAGCTTTGCTAAAATTGAACACGGGAGGCCCGGAGCACTGAGCTTCTATGCCAATCCCAAATATGAACAATACGTGTACACCAGCCGTTCCAGCGTACTGCTGGTAAATGCCGATTTCGAGCCTAAACAGTCGGTTGCACCCACGCTTATCCGCGTCGAAAATGCCTACAACGCGGTCGCCGAACTACTCAAGTACGTCGCCGACCAGCGCAAGCTTTACCGCCGCCACCGTGCCTGGAGCTGCCGTATAGCCTGCAGCGCCAAGATAGGCCGCAAGGTCTCGGTAGGCGCCGGCACAGTCATCGGCAAGGGATGCAAGATCGGGGACTATGGCATCATACACGAGAATGTGACCATAGGCGCCGGCACCGTGATAGGCCATCACTGCATCATCTATCCCGGCGTAGTCATCTATCCCGGAATGAAGATAGGCGACAATGTCATCCTCCACGCCAACTGCGTGATAGGTTCCGACGGATTCGGGAACGCTCCCCAGCCCGACGGAAGCTGGAAGAAGATAGAGCATCTCGGAAACGTGGTGATAGGGGATAACGTAGAGATAGGAGCCGGTACCACAGTCGACCGTGCCGAAATGGAATCCACCATCATCGGCGACGGCGTGCGCCTGGACAACCTCTGCCAGATCGCCCATAACGTGGTGATAGGGGATAACACCGTAATGGCCGCGCAGTGCGGCATAGCCGGATCCGCCATCATCGGCAAGAACTGCATATTCGGCGGTCAGGTCGGCGTGATGGGGCATATAAAGGTGGCCGACAATACCACCGTCGGCGCCCAGGCAGGCATCGCGGGGCCCGTACGCAAGAGCGGCCAGATACTCCTTGGTTCTCCTGCGATTCCTCATATGCTTTATATGCGCAGCTACGCCAAGTTCAAGCAGGCCGCAGAGGACTAAACCCGTTCATTTGAAATTATTTGCTATCTTTGCGCGAAAATATGAAACAACGCACTTTAAAAAATATATATAGGTTTGAAGGGAAGGGCTTGCATACCGGTACTTACGCTCATATGGCTCTGAAGCCTGCCGCCACCGGTACAGGAATTGTTTTCGTCAGGACCGACCTCGGCGTGGAAATCCCCGCCCTGGCAGAGAATGTCACCAACACCGCCCGCTGCACGCTTATCTCCAAAGGCGAGGCCAGCGTATCCACCATCGAACATCTTATGTCTGCCTTCACCGGCATGGGCGTGGACAATGCCATAGTCGAGATCGACAATCTCGAAGTGCCCATCCTGGACGGCAGCGCCAAGTTCTTCGCCGAGGCTTTTGCCAAGGACGGGCTTGAGGAGCAGGATGCCGAAAGGGTGTACATCGAGCTTCCGGCCCCCATCGAAATCAAATACGAAAACACCGGTTCCTGGGTGCGTATCGAACCCGCGGACCATCTTTCATACGATATCACGGTCGATTTTAATTCCCACGTGCTCGGTGTCCAGATGGCTCATTGGGATGAGTCGATGGACTACCTCAATGAGGTCTCCGTCTGCCGCACATTCTGCTTCTTCCACGAAGTCCAGTTCCTGGCCAGCCAGGGCCTGGTGAAGGGCGGAGATGTCGACAATGCCATAGTGGTGGTCGAGCATCCTGTAGATGATGCCGTCCTGGACAGCATGGCGGAGATTTTCAAGCAGCCCAGGCTGTCGGTCACTCCTCAGGGATATCTCAGCAATCTCGTGCTGAACTTCCCCGACGAGTGCGGCCGCCACAAGCTGCTGGACCTCATAGGTGACATCCGTCTTGCAGGCGGATATCTCCGCGCTCATATCAGCGCATACAAACCCGGGCATTCTATAAATACTAAGGCAGCCCTAGCTGCGATAAAATCTATTTGATCATGGCAAAAATTCACCCTCTGGCGTGCGTAAGCCCCCTTGCCAAACTTGGCGAAAACGTTGAAATCGGGCCTTATGCTTTCGTTGATGCCGATGTCGAGATCGGAAACAACACCAAAATCTATCCGCACGCCACCATCTTTCCTTATACCAGAATAGGAGAGAATTGCGAGATTTTCCCCGGTGCCGTAGTCGGCGCCATCCCCCAGGACCTCAAGTTTGACGGCGAGGTTACCTACGTGGAGATAGGTAATTACGTCACCATCCGCGAGTGCGCTACCATCAACCGTGGCACCAAGGCCAGCGGCAAGGGCGTGACCCGCATCGGCGACCATACTCTCATAATGTCCTATGTGCACGTCGCGCACGACTGCACCGTCGGCAACCACTGCATCCTCGTAAGCTACGTAGGTATCGCAGGCGAGACCGATGTCGACGATTGGGCCATACTCGGAGGCAGCACCGTGGTGCATCAGTTCTCCCACATCGGCAAGCACGCAATGGTGGGTGGCGGCAGCAAGGTCAACAAGGACGTTCCTCCTTATGCTCTCTGCGGACGCGAGCCTCTGTGCTATGCCGGCGTGAACCTCGTTGGGCTGCGCCGCCGCGGATTCGACAGCGACACTATCCGCAACATCAAGGACATCTACGATACCCTCTACTTCCAGGGCTACAATATTTCGGATGCCTGCGCGCGCATACAGCAGGGTTTCCCGGACAGCGCCGAGAAGGAGGAGATACTGAGTTTCATACGGAATTCCAAGCGTGGTATCGTGCGTAGCAACGATTCCCGCGAAAAGGTGATCATCGAGTAGTGCTGCTGTCGACGGCATACTTTCCACCCATAGAATACTTCGCTATACTGGCGGAGTATTCTTCCGTTTATATGGAGGCTTGCGAGAACTATCAGAAGCAGAGCTACAGGAACCGTTGCCGCATACTGACGGCTAATGGGCCGGAGGCCTTGAATGTGCCGGTGGTGCACGAGAACGGAACTTTCGCGTTGCCTATAAAGGAGATACGGGTGGATTATTCGACGCCTTGGGTGCTGCGTACGGAGCGTGCCATCGAGTCGGCCTATTATTCTTCGCCGTTTTTCATCTATTACCGCGATGCTCTGTTCGCCATCCTTGATTCCCGCCCGGAGACCCTCTGGGAGCTCAACCGCCGCATAATCGATTTCTTCTGCGGCAAGATCGGCATCGCCCCCGAAATCCGCGAAACCATCGCGTTCGCTCCTGCCGGGGGGCACATCCCCTCCGAACCGGTGACGGCTGCGCCGTCATCCCTCCCATCTGTCGATGGGCCCCTCCCGTTCACAATGCCACGGGCGGCATGCCTCCCGGAGGGGATGTGCCCCCCGGCAGCGGTGGCGGAGGATTACCGGAGCGTGATCCATCCGAAGAGGCCGAATACGATAATGCGGGACCTGGGCCTGGAGCGGCCCTACTGGCAGGTATTCCGCGACAAATTCGGCTTCGTCCCCGGCCTGTCCATAATGGACCTCCTGTTCAACGAAGGCCCCGAGTCTATCTGCTGGCTAAGAAGAACTTCTGCTGGTGCCGGAAATGGGCGTAAATTGTAAAGTGTTGTGTATTAGGTAAATACGCAAAACCGCCTATGCAAATCTGCATAGGCGGTTTTGCGTAAACGGCTGATGGTTAGCTGGTTACAATTTACGCCCTCTGTATCGTCCTGAAAAAAGTTTACTGCCCACACTGAAAAAAGTTTACTGCCCGTCCCGAATAACACAGCCCAGCACTTTCAAAACTCATTAAAAATGACGAACTTAGCGAAGCCTTGCATCGCCGAGGCTTAATCGTTAGAGTGTGGCGTCTAGAATATGATGGAATGAAGAGGAGGAAAAGATTTTTTTTGAAAGGAATAGTTAACCACGTCTATCAAAGGGCGGTGGATGGTTTCCTGTTATTCTACAGCGTAAGCGACTATTTAATCTACTTTACAAGGATGTGTGTCCTTGCGGTCAAGTACAGGATCCGCATATTGGCGGTGTCCATAATGCCGGATCATGTCCACCTGTCGCTAATCGCAGAGAGTATGTCGGATTTCTCCAGTTTTATGAGAGAGCTTACCGCTTCTTTTTCAACGGAGAATAATAAAGTGTGCCACCGGAGCGGGCAGTTGTTCGAAAGCCCTTTCGGAAGCGCAGTTAAAAAGGGTGATAAAAAAGCCCGTTCCAATCTCCTGTATGTAAACAATAATGGGCCGGAGCGGCGTCTTGGCAAATATGCGGAGCAGTATCGTTGGAACTTTCTCTCCTATTACGATAATAGTAATCCTTTTTCCGAGCCTATCGTCGTCCGTAAAGCTTCCTGGCCTATGAAGAAGGCCATGCGCGAGGTCCTTTCTATGAAGAATAAGGAAGAAGCTTTGAATTACCGGCAATTACAAAGATTATTCAAGCCACTTGACCGAAAGGAAAAAGAACAACTCACCGACTTCATAATCAACACTTACAATGTGCTGGACTATGCTTCTGCAATCCGTTTCTTCGATACTTTCGAGGAAATGATAATTGCATTACATAGCGATACCGGAAGTGAAAATGATATCAATGAAGTTTTTGTAGGTCGGTCCGATGCCTGTTTCGCCAAAATGATTTCTTTTTGTATGGATTACCTGCAACTGGAGGATATCCATGATGTCCTAGCTTTGGACATTGAAAAGAAATTCGATTTGTTCCGTTTACTGAGCGCTAAAACCGATGCTTTACCTGAGCAAGTTGCTGCTTTTCTTCGGATTCCGGTAAAAAAGCTGATTCAGTAATCTAGGAGCCAAGTTTACGGCAGGCCATAAGGAGCCGGCCTACGGAAGTCCCGACAGCAAAAATATGGCCGTTTGAAGGAGTGGCGGTCTGACTTTTCTTCTTCCCCAAAGCAAGTTTCTGACGCAGGGCATCGCTGTTGATGGGCAGGGCGCGGGCGGTGACGTCGGCTCCGGGCCAGCGGGCGGCGAAGTCGCGTATGGACTGATTCCCGAAGGGCGCTGTTTCCAGGATTTCGTAGAATTTCCCGAAGGGGGCAAGGGCCCCGGAGATGGCAGAATCAGCGGAAAGCTGGCTGCCGCAGTACAGGTGGGCATCCTTCCCAAGTTTCTCGAGGCCGAAACGCGCGGAAATCAGATTGAATGCTCCACTTTTGGAGAGTGCGGCCCCGGGTTCGAAAAGGATCTGGCCGGGTTCGGGCTCCCGGGAGATGAAAGCGGGCTCGGCCGCTTTTTCTTCGCCGAGGGTAAAACGGATATCGCCGGTGGAGCCTGGCGGAACGGAGCGGCCGGCGTTCCCTACAACCAGCGTACATTCCCCGTCGAAGCCAGGCTCCATCAGCAGGAGCAGCTCCTTGCATTCGCCGTCGGCCTCCACGATATGCAGTTCCTTCACATTATGGAACTTTCTGAGCATCAGGGAGATATCTGCCATTGGAGAGAGTTTGACCAGCAGGCGGCATCCTCTGTCCAGTATAATATCCTGCAGGGCCAGGATGTCCGGGGAACAGTCTTCGGGGAGAAAGACCTTGCGGCCTCCGCTGCGGCGGGCGGGATCGGCGAATACCAGGTCGGGCCGGAAGGCGTCCAGCAGCCCAGGCAGTGTCGAAGGGGAGATGCAGACCTTGCTGAATTCGACATTGCCGCATCCGAGACGGGACAGATTGGCCTGAGCTGCCTCGAAAAGCGGGGGATTCATCTCATTGTACAGTACGGCGGATGCCACTTTCGAAAACTGCCAGCAATCCACCCCCAGACCTCCGGTCAGATCCGCTATACGTATATCGCCGTCGGGATTATCCCGCCGCGGCCAGGGGTGCTGTGCGCGGAAGTTTTTTGAGCGGGCCTCGTGCGTGGCGGTAGCGGAGCGCACAGCACCCCTGACCACGGCGGCTTTATACGCGGCGGTGGCGGTGCTGCTGCACTGCTCGGCACTAAGGGAAAGCGGACAGATGATGGCAGGATCGGCATACCACTCGCTCACCTTGAAACGCAACTTGCGCCGGGCCGAAATGCACTCCGCCGCAAGAGCGACGTCGATACCCGGCCAGCGGTCCCGATGCAGCACCAGCGACGACAGATCGTCGTTTTCGTGCTCGATTATGAAATCGCATAAATCCACGCACGAATGTAGGCTATTTTTGTTTTTTATCCAAAATTTCTTAACTTTGCACTCGTGAACGAGATAGAGGCCGCAAGGTCCTCTATTTTTTGTTGTGATTATGGAAAAGAAAGAACTTCAGCCAGTACTGGAAAAGGCCGCCGCAGAGCGCGCCTGCAGCATCGTCGCCCTCGAACTCGACGACGACAACAACATCGAGGTAACCATCGACAAGGAAGGCGGGGCCGACCTCGCCGACTGCGAATACGTGCATCGCGCCGTGCTCGCAGCCTTCGACCGCGACATCGAAGACTATGCCCTTACGGTAGGCTCCGCGGGCATCAGCTCCGAAGAAGCCGACCAGATGCTGTCCCGTGACTAATAACAAATACCAAGATAAATGAACAAAGAAGAAAAAGTAACTCTGATTGATGCCTTCAAGGACTTCAAGGAAGAGAAGAACATCGACCGCCCGGTAATGATGGGTGTGCTCAAAGACGTGTTCCTTACCCAGATCGCCAAGACATACGGATCTGCCGACAACTTCGATGTCATCGTAAACGTCGACAAGGGAACCTGCGAAATCTACCAGAACTTCGAGATTGTCGAGGAGGTGGAGAATCCCGCAGCCGAAATGACCCTCGAAGAGGTCCGCAAGGACAGCGGTGACGACGACTACGAGATCGGCGACACCTATGCCAAGAAGCTCCCTCTCGCCGCATTCGGCCGCCGTGGAATCCTGAACATCCGCCAGAATCTCCAGGGCCGCATTATGGATATCGAGAAGGCCAATGTCTATAAGAAATACTCCGAGAAGGTGGGTGAGGTCTTCACCGGCGAAATCTACCAGACCTGGAGCCGCGAAGTGCTGCTCCTCGACGAGGACGGCAACGAGCTCCACATACCTAAGGAGGAGCAGATTCCCGGCGAGCGCTTCAAGAAGAACGATACCGTACGCGCCATCATCAAGAAGGTGGAGATGCGCAACAATACCACTCCCTACATCACCCTTTCCCGTGTCGATCCCGACTTCCTCGCCCGTCTCTTCGAGATGGAAGTCCCCGAAATCGCCGACGGCCTCATCACCATCAAGAAGGTGGTCCGCGTTCCCGGCGAGCGTGCCAAGGTTGCAGTGGAATCCTACGACGAGCGCATCGACCCCATCGGAGCGTGCATCGGTGTCAAGGGTGGCCGCGTGATCGGCATAGTCCGCGAACTCCGCAACGAGAATATCGACGTCCTCCAGTGGTCTTCCAATCCCAAGCTCCTCATCCAGCGCGCACTCACTCCCGCGCGTGTATCCTCCATCGACATGGGCGAGAGCCCCGAGGATAAGGTGAAGGTGTATATGCTTCCCGAAGAGGTGCAGAAGGGTATCGGCCGCGGCGGTGTGAACGTACAGCTCGCCGGCATGCTCGTCGGCCGCGAAATCGAAGTCTGGCGTGAGACTCCCAAGGGAGAGATCGCCGCTGAAGAGGAGGACGACGTGGCACTCGAAGAGTTCACCAATCCCGAATACGGCCGCACCATCGACGGTTGGGTCATCGAGAAGCTCAAGGGTATCGGATGCGACACTGCCCGTGCGGTGCTTGCCATCGATCCCGAGGATCTCGCCAAGAGGGCCGACCTTGACATCGAGACCGTAGAAGACGTCCGCAGCATCCTTTCCGCGGAATTTGAAGACTAATTTTAGAAAGAAAAGGGGTTAATATATGGCAGAAATCAGACTGAATAAAATAATGCGGCAGTTCAATATCGGACTGCAGGACATCGTAGACTTTCTCAAAGCTCAGGGAGCGGATGTAGAGGAGAATCCTAACGCCAAGGTCTCCGACGAATATATGCCCGCTATCCAGAGGCAGTTCGGCGCCGACCTCAAGGCCGCCGAAGAAGCGAACGAGAGGGCTATAAAGATGTCGGACATCCTCGAGAATACCGGCAAGAAGAAAGATGAGCAGCAGGCCGAGGAGGAAGAAGAGGAGCGCGTGATAGTGCGCACCAACACCCTCTCCCACAAGAAGGCCGAGGTAAAGGAGAGCGTTCCTGAACCGGAACCCGAACCGGAACCTGTCGCTGAGCCGGAGCCCGTTGCAGAGCCCGAACCCGAGCCCGTCGCCGAGCCGGAACCTGAACCGGAACCGGAGCCCGTGGCAGAACCCGAGCCCGTTGCCGAGCCGGAACCCGAACCGGAGCCGGAGCCCGTTGCAGAGCCCGAACCTGTTGCCGAGCCGGAACCCGAGCCTGTCCAGGCCCCTGAACCTGCCCCCGTCGCCGAAGCTGAACCTGTCAAGGCCGAACCGACCCCTGCGGCCAAGAAGGAAGATGGTTTCAAGGTCGTGGGCAAGATAGATCTTTCCCAGTTCGACAAGAAGCCCGCCAAAAAGCGTGAGCGCATCGCCAAGGGCACCCAGAAAGTGGATGTGGCCAAGGCCGGTGCCAACATAGAGCGTAGTGCCAAGAAGGAGAAACCCGCCGCCCAGCAAGGCGGAGGAAAGGGCCGCAAGCGCGACCGTTTCAAACCCGCAATGACCGAGGCCGAGCTCGAAGAGATGCAGAAGGAGATCCAGAAGCAGGTCAAGGAGACTTACGCCAAGATGAACGAAGGCAAGAAGAACAACTTCGGAGCCAAGTACCGCAAGGAGAAACGTGAACTTGCCGCCCAGCGCACCCAGGAGGAGCTCGAGCAGGCTTCCGCCGAAAAGAAGGTGCTGAAGGTCACCGAGTTCGTCACCGTGAACGACCTTGCCACGCTTATGAACAACACGCCCGTGAACAATGTCATCGGCGCCTGTATGAGCCTTGGTCTGATGGTATCCATCAACCAGCGTCTCGACGCCGAGGCACTTGTGCTGGTGGCCGAAGAGTTCGGATACAAGGTGGAATTCGTGGGTGCGGAGCTCACAAACGAGATAGAGGCTGCAGAGGAGGCCGACCGCGAGGAGGATCTCGTATCCCGTCCTCCGGTGATTACCGTAATGGGTCACGTCGACCACGGTAAGACCTCGCTGCTCGACTACATCCGCAAGACCAACGTCATCGCCGGTGAGGCCGGTGGTATCACCCAGCACATCGGTGCATACAACGTGCGCCTCGAAGATGGCCGCCGCATCACCTTCCTCGACACCCCTGGTCACGAAGCCTTTACGGCCATGCGTGCCCGCGGTGCCCAGATGACCGACCTTGCCATCATCATCATCGCGGCCGACGACGCCGTGATGCCCCAGACGGTCGAGGCTATCAACCACGCCCAGGCCGCCGGCGTCCCTATGGTATTCGCCATCAACAAGATAGACAAGCCCGGCGCATCCGCCGACAAGATCTACCAGCAGCTTTCCCAGATGAACATCCTCACCGAGGCCTGGGGAGGAAAATACCAGTGCCAGGAGATTTCCGCGAAGCACGGTCTCAACGTGGACAAGCTTCTCGAGAAGGTGCTCCTCGAGGCCGACCTGCTGAACCTCAAGGCCAACCCGAACAGGCTGGCCCAGGGTGCCGTCATCGAATCCTCGCTCGACAAGGGCCGCGGATATCTGGCCACCATCCTGGTCCAGAACGGAACCCTCCACCAGGGCGACATAATGCTCAGCGGAAGCTACTTCGGCCGTGTCAAGAGTATGTTCAACGAGCGCGGACAGCGCGTGATGGAGGCCGGTCCTTCCACTCCTGTGTCCGTCCTCGGCCTTAACGGAGCCCCTGCCGCAGGTGAGAAGTTCAACGTCCTCACCGACGAGAAGGAGGCGAAGAGCATCGCCGCCAAGCGCGAACAGCTCATCCGTATCCAGGGCATCAAGACCCAGAAGCATATGACCCTCGAGGAAATCGGCCGCCGTATCAGCATAGGCAACTTCAAGGAACTCAACATCATCGTCAAGGGTGACGTAGACGGTTCCGTGGAGGCCCTGTCCGACTCCCTCATCAAGCTCGGTACCGAGCAGATCCGCGTGAATGTCATCCATAAAGCCGTGGGTGCCATCTCCGAAAGCGATATCCTGCTCGCCGAGGCATCCGATGCAGTTATCATCGGTTTCCAGGTGCGTCCTACCGTCGAGGCCCGCAAGGCTGCCGAGAAGGAAGGCATCGAAATCCGCCTCTACTCCGTCATCTACGACGCCATCAACGAAGTCAAGGATGGTATGGAGGGTATGCTCGAGCCTGAGAAGAAGGAAGAGGTCATCGCTACCGCCGAGGTCAAGCAGACCTTCCACATCAGCAAGATCGGCACCATCGCCGGATGTATCATGCGCGAAGGCAAGATGGTTCCCAAGGTGCAGGTCCGCCTCATCCGCGACGGCATCGTGGTGTACACCGGAGACCTTGCCTCCCTCAAGATAGGCAAGGACGATGTCAAGGAGGTTGCCGCCGGCAAGGAATGCGGTATGAGCATCGCCGGTTTCAACGATATCAAGGAAGGCGACTTCATCGAAGCATTCAAGATCGTGGAAATCAAGAGGACACTGTAAAGCGCCCCCTGTATGGCAGACGAAAAGATAATATTCTCTATGAACGGGGTGGGCAAGGTCCTGCCCCACAATAACAAGGTCATCCTCAAGGATATCTACCTTTCCTTCTTCTACGGAGCCAAGATCGGCATCATAGGCTTGAATGGTTCCGGTAAATCCACACTGCTCAAGATTATCGCCGGAGTCGAGAAAGGCTACCGCGGCGAGGTGGTGTGGGCCCCGGGGTATTCCGTGGGCTATCTGGAGCAGGAACCGCAGATGGATCCGGACAAGACCGTGCTGGAGGTCGTGCAGGAAGGCGTGCAGAGCGTGGTGGACGTACTCAAGGAGTACGAAGAGATCTCCGCCAAGTTCATGGAGCCAATGTCGGACGAGGAGATGAATGCCCTGATCGAGCGTCAGGGAGAGCTCACCGAACTTATAGAGCAGCACGACGGATGGGAGCTGGATTCCAAGCTCGAAAGGGCTATGGATGCGCTCCAGTGCCCTCCTTCCGATGCGCTGATAAAGAATCTTTCCGGGGGAGAACGCCGCCGCGTGGCCCTATGCCGCCTGCTTCTCCAGCAGCCCGACGTGCTGCTTCTCGACGAGCCTACCAACCACCTCGATACCGAGAGCATACAGTGGCTCGAAGCGCATCTGCAGCAGTATAAGGGCACCGTCATAGCCGTTACCCACGACCGCTACTTCCTGGACAATGTCGCGGGATGGATTCTGGAACTGGACCGCGGAGAGGGTATCCCCTGGAAAGGGAACTACTCCTCCTGGCTCGACCAGAAGACCCAGCGCCTTGCGATGGAAGAGAAGCAGGAGAGCAAGCGCCGCAAGACCCTGGAACACGAGTTGGAATGGGCCAGGATGGCTCCCAAGGCCCGTCACGCCAAGAGCAAGGCGCGTCTGGGTGCCTACGAGAAACTGGCTTCCGCCGATGCCAAGGAAAAAGAGCAGAATCTGGAAATCTATATCCCCAACGGCCCCCGTCTCGGTAATAAGGTCATCGATTTCAAGGGAGTCACCAAAGCGTTCGGGGACAAGATACTCTTCGAGAACCTTTCCTTCGTCCTTCCTCCTGCAGGTATAGTAGGCGTCATCGGCCCCAACGGCGCCGGCAAGACCACTCTCTTCCGCCTGATAATGGGCCTGGAGAAGGCCGATGCCGGAACCATCGAAATAGGGGATACCGTCAAGATATCCTACGTGGACCAGCAGCACAAGAGCATAGACCCCGACAAGACCATCTTCGAGACCATCGCCGGCAATTCGGAATGGGTGCGCCTCGGCAACCGCGAGGTCAATGCCCGCGCATATGTGTCCAGGTTCAATTTCTCGGGCGCCGACCAGGAGAAACTCTGCGGAGTGCTGTCAGGCGGCGAAAGGAACCGCCTGCATCTTGCGCTTACCCTCAAGGACGAGGGCAACGTACTGCTGCTCGACGAGCCCACCAACGATGTGGACGTGAATACCATACGCGCCCTTGAGGAAGGTCTCGAGAACTTCGCGGGCTGCGCCGTGGTAATCTCCCACGACCGTTGGTTCCTCGACCGTATCGCGACCCACATCCTGGCTTTCGAAGGGGATTCCAGCGTGTATTTCTTCGAGGGATCCTATTCGGAATACGAACAGAACCGAAAAGAACGCCTGGGAGACGAAGAACCCAAACGGTTCAAGTACAAGAAGCTGATGGAATAAAAAAAGGTCCGGTTTTCCGGACCTTTTTGGTTGAGGTACCAGGATTCGAACCTGGGCAGACAGAACCAAAACCTGTAGTGCTACCATTACACCATACCTCAATTCCGGGTGCAAAGATAAAAAATTTTTGGCAGTAAATAATTATTGCTTATGTTTGCAGGCATGAATAGAAAACTTTACAGAAGCAGGAACGACCAGCGCATTGCCGGCGTCTGCGGAGGACTTGGAGAATATTTCGGGATAGACCCTACCATCATCCGTCTCGGATGGCTGATTTCGGTGTTTTGCGCCGGGGGAGGCATTATCGCTTATATAATCGCGATGTTTATCATTCCTTTGGAACCCCGGCAGATTCATTATTAGAAATTTTCCCTATATTTGAGAACTATACGATTCTGAGATATGGGGAAATTTCTTTTTAGTGTATTGTTGTTGGTCGCCGGCACGACATCTCTGATGTCGCAATCCATCAAAATCAATTACAAGCCGGGCTCGGTCTCCAAAGAGGAACTCGAGATGGACTCTTACCCTCTGGACACCACGGCTTCTGCCGTACTGCTCGCCAAGACCTACGAGGTCAAGGTATCCTTCGACCAAAGGCTGAGCCTTAAACGCACCGAAACCGTGTACAAACGTTACAAGGTGCTGAAGGATGCCGGTAAGGACTGCGCCGACCAGTCTTTGCTCTATCTTGCGGACAACCGCTTCGATGAATCCATCTACGGCATCAAGGTCACTACGTACAACAGGGAGAACGGCAAGACCGTCACGTCCAAACTCTCATCCAAGCTTATATTCAAAGATTCCTTCTCCGACAAGTTCAAGAAGGTCAGTTTCTCGGCCCCTGATGTCAGGGTAGGCTCGGTCATAGAGGTCCAGTACAGCTTTACATCCAGCCTCTTCGCCAACGTGGGCGTGCTTTTCATGCAGGAGGATTACCCCTTGAACCACGGCAAGATTTCGGTGGAGTACGCCGACTATTTCTCCTTCAACAAGTTCGTCCGGGGGCACGAGAGTTTCAGCCGCACGGAGAACACCGAAAATATGGAGGTAATCGCCTTCCCCGGAGTCGAACCGCTCAGGTTCGCGATGAAGGAGGATATCTTTTACGCCGACGACGTGCCTGCGATGAAGAAGGAATCTTACTGTTTCTATCCTGACCAGGCCAGGTTGGGCGTGGAGTATGAACTCAGGAACGTGAACATCCCCGGTCAGTACTACCAGAACTACAATACTTCCTGGGAAGAGGTGGACAAGCAGTTCATCAAGGACGGATACGTCAAGGAGTTCAAAGTTAAGAACGTACTTACCACCAGGATATATCCCAAGATCGAAGGCATCACCGATGAGGTCAAGCTGCTCGAAGCCGTCCGCAAGGAGGTGGTGTCCGCGGTCAAATGGAATGGCAACGTGTCCATGTACCCTGATGTCAGCAAGGCCGTCAAGGAAATGACCGGCGATTCGGCCGACCTCTGCGGAATAATGGCCAGCGTCCTTAACGGGATAGGCTACACCGCATCTCCCGTGCTGGTGAAGTCCAGGTCCCGTGGCGTCCTGGCATCTTTCCACGTGGCAGCGGATGCCTTCGATGCCGTCATACTGCAGATTACGACACCTTCTGGCAAGGTGTTCTACACCGATGTCGCCAGCCGCAATGCCTATCTTAACGTACTCCCTGAAGATTACCTTGTGGAGAAGGCCAGGGTGCTGCCCATTTCCGAGGCCTTGGGCTACTGGGTCGATCTCCGCAAACTGTCGAACAACAGCTATACCCAGAACTATGTCGCCAGGCTTTCCTCCGACGGAAGGATCGAAGGCGATGTCCGTATTACCACGATGAACGAAGACTCCAGAGGTGCCAAGCAGGCTTTTTCCAATGCCAAGAACGAAGAGGAATTCATAGAGCAACTGGAGCTGTCCTATGGCGCGGAGGTGTCTGATTTCAGTTTCGTCGGGAACAAGGAATGGTCGCCCAAGTCGGTGGAATCATTCAAGGTCGAAACTACGGCCGACGTGGCGGGGGAGTATGTCTATATCAAGCCTTTCATCAAGCAGTTCCATTCCGAACGCGATTTCCAGGACCCCGTCCGCAGGAACAACATAGATTTCTCCTATCCGGACAATATCCGTTACTCCTTCTCGATCACCTTCCCCGAGGATATGGTAGTGGACCAGCTCCCCCAGTCGCAGGCCATCGCCTTCGACAAATTGAGAAGCAAGGCCATAGTCAAGTATGCTCCTATCGGTGATAACGGAGTGATGATGACATTCATCTATACCCGCGTCGATACCCTGCTGCCTGCCGCCGAATATGAGGCTGTGCGCCAGTATTGGGCCGATCTCTGCAGTATCTACAACGCAACCATAGTACTTAAGAAGAAATGAGGCGGATACTTACCGTAGCATCTCTCATCCTGGCAATGCTGCCTGCCTCGGCGCAGGATAAGCTGGATGCGGCCATCAACGACTTCTCGGAGGTCTTCAAGATGGATTCTCCCACGTCCGGTACCGACAAGGTGCACAAGAGCGTGACCGTCTTCAACGAAGATGGCCTGCTCTCCGCCAGTTTCGTGGCCTTTACCGATGCGTTCCGCTCCGTCGGTTCCTTCAGCGGCGAGGTCGTGCTTGCAAACGGGAAGAAGGTCAAGCTGTCCAAGAAGGACCTCAGTTTCTCGTCTATGTCTCTGGGTATCGCCGACGACAGCTATGCCGTCTATCTTACGCCAGTATTCAATTATCCCTTTACCGTCACCTACGATTACACCATCGAGTACAGGGACGGCATAGTGATCTTTCCCATCTTCCAGCCGCTGCTGCAGGACAATGTCTCCTTGAAATCGGCCTCCTACACGCTGATGGTCCCTCCCGGCACCGAAATATCCGAGCACTCCGTCCATCTGGATTACTCGTTCGAATTCGATTCCAAGCGGGACATCCATAAATGGACCATCAAGGATATGGCCCCCCTGGTGGACGAGCATCTTATGAAGCTCGACTCCGACTTCTTGCCTATGTTGTATGCGGTTCCCGTCGAATTCTCTTACGGAGGCACCAAGGGCCGCCAGTCCGACTGGAAGGAACTGGGCACCTGGTTGAATTCCATTCAGGACAAGGCGGACGACCTCCCCGAGAGCGAAATCGCGAAGGTAAAGGAATTGACGGCCGGAGCCGGAAGCGAATTCGAAACCGTCAGCCGGCTGTATTCGTATCTGAAAGAAAAGACCCGCTATGTCAGCATACAGCTGGGAATCGGCGGATACCGCACGCTCCCTGCCTCCCACGTGGTCAAGACCGGATTCGGCGATTGCAAGGCCCTGTCGAACTATATGAAATCGATGTTGAAGGTGGCCGGGATCGAGTCCAACTACTATGTCATACATACGGACAGGGAGGATTTCTTCGGGAATCTGCCTTCTCCCGGACAAATGAACCACGCAATGCTCGCAGTACCTCTTAAGGAAAACGGCGACACCCTCTTCGTGGAGTGCACGAATCCCAGTTTCCCCCTCGGATACAGGCATTCATCCTGCGCCAGGCACGAGATACTGCTGCTGGACGGAGAAGGCGGGCAGAAAGTGCGCATCGGAGGATATCCCGATTCCCTTAGCCGCAAGACGCGCGAGGCCCGGATCGCACTGCGTGAAGACGGCTCCGCCCATATCGACATCAAAGACAAAAGGATGCTGGATTATTCCGAGGCCCTCGTGAATTTCTCGTCCCGCAAGCCGGAAGACCAGGTCAAGTTCCTTATCCGCGACTGGATGCTCCAGCCGGAAAACGTGAAGATCGATAGGATTAGCGACAATTTCGACCGCTATCCTGAGTATGGAAGGGATTTCGTCCCCGAAGCCGAGGTGGATTTCTCGATGGAAAGCAGGAACTACGCCAACAAGAACGGCGACAGGCTGTTCTTCCCCGTGAATCCCCTTGCCAAGAGTTTCTATTATCAGAGATCCGAAAGGGTCAACAGGATATACAGGAAAGAGGCTTTTACCCTGGTCGACGATTACTCCGTGGTCATCCCCGAGGGCTACAAGGTCGAGAGCCTGCCCGCTGACGCATCATTCGAGTCTGTCTGGGGATCATTTAAATCCTCGGTCAAAGTAGATGAGATCGACGGCACCATCCTGCATATAAACCAGACTCTGGTGGTCCCTTGCTTCGATGAACCTGCGTCCGAGTATCCTTCCTACAGGGAATTCTCCAAGAAGATCAACAAGCTCTATTCCGCCAAGATAGTGGTGTCCAAGCGCTAGCGCGCCTATCTTTTGGTCTTGAAATAATCGCTTACCAGGCTTCCGCATTCCTCGGCGAGGATGCCGGAAAGGACTTCCGTGCGCGGATGGAGTAGGTAGGGGGAGTACAGGCTGTAGCCCCGGCGGGGATCCGGCGCGGCGTACACTATGCGGCTTATCTGGCTCCAGTTCAGAGCGGCCGCGCACATAGGGCAGGGCTCCACGGTCACGTACAAGGTGCAATCCTGCAGATACTTCCCGCCCAGGGCCTCGGTAGCCGCGGTAATTGCTATCATCTCGGCATGCGCCGTCGCATCGTGCAGCCTCTCCACCATATTATGGCCCTTGCCTATGATACGCCCCTTGCACACTATCACCGCCCCGATGGGAATCTCTTCCTCGGCCGCCGCAGCCCTGGCCTCCGCCAGCGCCTCACGCATATACTTCTCGTCTGGTTCCATATAATCTGATATGGGCAAAAGTAACTATAATAATTGGAACAATAACTGTGTTGATACATTTATTGGCGGATTATTCCATTAGTGTCCACTAAAAAAAATGGTTTTCAGCCGGCCACGCTCGTCATTGCCGGTCACCCTCGTCATTGCCGGCCACGCTCGTCATTGCCGGCCACGCTCGTCATTGCCGGCCACCCTCGTCATTGCCGGTCCCGACCGGCAATCCCCCCCCCTTTCCAGATTCGGTTGACCCGCAATCGGTAACCAAAAACCCGTGTTTTTGGTTACCGATGGGGTTTGCAGATAGTTCCGTAACCAAAGAGGGGCGTTTTTGGTTACCGATGCAACCAGATGGCCTAAGTTTACTTCAGGGATGTGCCACAGAGTGGCCTCCAGGGCATATGGCTGTAAAAAAGTGCCTTCTGGAGGCCTGTTTTTTACAGGCATCCCCGCTGGAGGGCCGTAGAATGGGGGTTGGTGTAAAAATAAACGTTTAATGCCGGTGCGGCGGGGGATTGCCGGTCAAGTCAACAAAAATCGATTTTGAAACTTCCGAAAAAAGTTTCAAATTTGTAGTACGTATGAAACTTTTCCTGATTGACGGCCACGCCCTCATCTTCAAGATGTACTATGCCTTCCTGGGCCGGCCTATGATTAATGCAAAAGGGGTGGATACTTCCATCCTTTTCGGCTTTACGAAATACCTGCTGGAGCTCATACGGCGGGAGCAGCCTACGCACATCGCCGTGGGCTTCGACCCGCCCGGAGGCACCTTCCGCAACCAGCTCTATCCCGAATACAAGGCTAACCGCGGGGAGACTCCCCAATTGGTGATTGATGCCCTGGAGCCGCTGACGCAGATAGTTAAGTCCTTGAATATCCCGGTGCTGATGATTCCGGGGTACGAGGCCGATGACGTGCTGGGATCAATGGCCAAGCGCAGTGCCAGAGAAGGTTTCGACGTGTATATGGTGACCCCCGACAAGGATTACGGGCAGCTGCTCGAGCCGCATATCTTCCAGGTCAAGCCCGGGAAGAAGGGTGGCGACGATGAGCTTTTCGACATCCCCCGCCTCCAGGAAAAGTATGGTATCTCCCGCCCGGACCAGATAATCGATATGCTGGCCATCTGCGGGGATGCTTCGGATAATGTGCCGGGAGTCAAGGGCGTCGGGGAGGTCGGCGCCAGCAAGTTACTGCAGAAGTACGATACCCTCGAGGGTATCTATGAGCATCTGGGGGAACTTACGGCCCGTCAGCAGGAGCTTTTCCGTGCTGCGGAGGATCATATCGCCCTCAGCAAGACTCTGGTGACCATCAAGACGGATATTCCTATAGATACCAGCGCCGACGATATGGCCCTGCGCCCTGCCGGCCCCTCCGCCATCGAGTTGTTCAATCTCTACGGCTTCAATTCCCTGAAGAAGTATCTTGCTGTTGGCGAAATGTCATCTGGCGAGGGTATTCCCCCTGAGGGACGTAACACCCGCGGTTCGATAGCGGGGGGACCGTCCCGAAGGGAGGGTGGGGTGAGCCCGGAGGGCGAACTCCCGAAGGGGGAATACCCTCGCCAGATGACGGATTCGGTGCAGCCCCTTCCGCCGGCAGATGTTTCGTTCGTGCTGGATGGAGAAATCCTATGGCTGAATGACGGGAAGGCTACCCGGAGCGGAAGTGCGGCTGAGTTCAAGGCCGTACTGGAGGATGCCGCACTTAGCAAAGCCGCCTTCGGCATCAAAGCCCAGATGAACGCCCTCGCCAAGATGGGAATATCCCTCAAGGGCAAACTCCTGGATGTGGAGCTGATGCACTATCTCATCAATCCCGAAAGCGACCACCGCCTCACGGCCCTCTCCCAAAGCTACCTCGGCATCAGCCTCGACGATGTGCCTGCATCCGACACCGGCTCCCTGTTCTCGATGGCCGAAGAGGCCGTCGACCATAGCGAGGAGACGCAAGCCATACGCGAACTCTCCGGGGTGCTGCTTGCCGAACTGGAAAAGGCCGGGATGCGCAAGCTCTACGACGAAATCGAGGAACCCCTCATCAGCGTGCTCTCCGGTATGGAACTGGTGGGCGTGAAGGTCGATCTTAGCTCCCTGAAGGATTTTGCGGAGAGCCTCCGCAAGCAGATGAACGCACGCGAGGCTGAGGTTCGCGGCTATGCGGAGATGCCCACGCTGAATGTCAGCTCTCCCAAGCAGATGGGCGAAGTCATATTCGAGAAGTTGAAACTGGATCCTAAGGCCAAGAAGCCGGCCAAGGGCACCTGGCCCACCGACGAAGAAACCCTCTCCGAACTGGCGGACAGGCACCCCATAATCGACGCCCTGCTGGACTACCGCGGGCTGCGCAAGTTGCTATCTACCTACATCGAACCCTTCGCACAGTATATATCTCCCGTAGATGGCCGGGTGCATACCACCTTCAACCAGGCCCTGACCTCTACCGGCAGGCTCTCCAGCAGCAACCCCAACCTCCAGAACATCCCCATACGCACCGAACAGGGCCGCGAAATCCGCAAGGCCTTCGTGCCCGGGGCTCCGGGGTGGGTCATGATGTCGGCGGATTATTCGCAGATCGAACTCCGCGTGATGGCCCATCTCTGCGGGGATGAGCATCTGCGCCAGGCCTTCCGCGACGGGCAGGACATCCACGCCGCCACCGCCGCCAAGATCTTCGGGAAGAAGGTGGAGGATGTAAGCGCGGACGAGCGCCGTATGGCCAAGACCGCCAACTTCGGCATTATGTACGGCATCTCCTCCTTCGGCCTGGCCCAGCGCCTGAAATGCTCCCGCAGCGAGGCCAAGAAACTCATCGACGATTATTTCGCATCCTTCCCCTCCATACGCAGTTTCATCGATGAAACCCTGGCGAAGGCCCGCGAAACCCTCTATACCGAAACTATGCTCGGCCGCCGGCGCTATATCGCCGACATCAATTCCCACAATGCCAACATACGCGCGATAGCGGAGCGCAATGCCGTGAACGCGCCTATCCAGGGCACGGCCGCCGACATCATCAAGCTCGCCATGATACGCGTGTCGGAGCGCCTGCGCAAGGAAGGCCTGAAGGCCGCGATGGTGTTGCAGATCCACGACGAACTCCTTCTGGAAGTGCCGGAAGAAGAAATCGCCAAGGTGCAGGCAGTGCTGGTGGAGGAGATGCAGGGAGTGATGGAATTATCAGTACCTTTAACCGTTGAATGCAATTATGGCAAGACCTGGCTCGAGGCCCATTGACGAACTGATACGTCTGGCCATCATAGGCGACGGAGCCGCCTTTACCGAACTCTGGGATACGCATATCAGTTCCCTCCGCTCTTATATACGGAGCCGGATGAAGAATCTGGACGATTTCTACGTGGATGACATCTGCTCCCGCAGTTTCGAAAAAGCCTTCCGGCAGATACGTACCTACGACCCTTCCAAGAGCCAGTTCAACACCTGGCTTATGAACATCGCGCACAATACTGCGGTGGATACGGTCGAACAGGAGAACCGCTCCCACAAGCGCTATGTATCCATCGACCAGGAGGATTTCTCGGAAGAGGACAATCCCCTCGACTCGATAATACGCGACGAAGACCAGGTGCAGACCGAGAAATACATCGAGGGCCTGCCCGAACTCTACCGGCGCATCGCCAGGATGAGGCTGGTGGACGGATTGCAGTACGGCGAAATCGCGGAGGAGACAGGAATCCCCCTGAACACGGTGCGTACCCGCATCCGCAGGGCCAAAGCCCAGATCGACAAGATGAAAAGTGAAGAAAGCATATGACCTCTGAAAAAACGTTCAAGTATTGGCAGTGGCGTACCATCATAGTGTCGATGGTTGTCTATGCCATCTATTATTTCGTCAGAAAGAATTTTTCCATCGCTATGCCCGGCCTGACCGCCGAATATGGCATCTCCAACACCAGCTTCGGCATAGTGATAGCGATAGGCTCGCTGATATACGGATTCAGCCGCTTCCTGAATGGTTTCGTAGTGGAGAGGGTCAGCCCCAGGGTATTTATGGGAATAGGCCTGATACTCTGCGCCCTCGCCAACCTGTGCTTCGGTTTCGGAGTGGATCTCAGCTATTGGATAAGCGGCGTGCACGAAGGCCCGCAGTTCGTGAACATGCTCATCCTTGTGATGGGTATCACCATAGTTCTTAACCAGTATTTCCAGGGGATGGGATTCCCTCCCTGTGCCAGGATGCTCCCTCAGTGGATCGCCCCGGGCGAACTTGCCACCAAGATGAGCATATGGAATACGTCGCATTCCATCGGTGCTTTCTGCGCCGTGGTGGTCTGCGGCCTGCTTATGACCAATATGGGTGCGGATATGTCCGGTGACAGCAGCATAGTGGCGCGCATCAGCTCCAATCTGGCCGGCAGCATAAAGGGCTGGGACGACCTGCCTCTCGCCGACCAGAGTTCCAGGATAATGGCCTATGCGTCGCATTACGGGGCTTGGCGCTGGTGTTTCATAGTTCCCGCCATAGTGGCCTTGGGCGGCGCCCTGCTCTGCTTTACCGGCCTGAGGGATACGCCCCAGAGCGTGGGCCTTCCCGAAATCGCCGAGACCCATACCGGCAAGGAAGCTACCGAAGGGAAGAAAGGTGCCCACAGCGCCTTCCTCAAGCATATGGTTTTCTTCAACAAATGGGTCGTGCTGTATGCTCTGGCCAACATCTTCGTCTATGTGCTCCGTATGGGTGTGCTGGACTGGGGACCCAAGTTCCTTACCGAAGACCGCGGAATGAATATCCAGGGCGCCGCCTGGTCCGTTGCCGTGTTCGAGCTGACCGCCGTGTTCGGGACCATCTTCGCAGGATGGGCCACCGACAGGATATTCAAGGGCCGTGCGCACAGGATGTGCCTTTTCTCTATGATAGGTTCCGTAATCTTCCTTGGCCTCTTCGCCCTGGTCAAGATGCCCGTGCTGCTCTCGACCATAGTGCTTGCCCTGGCAGGATTCTGCATCTACGGGCCTCAGGCCCTGATAGGGATAGGCGCTGCCAACCAGGCTACCAAGGAGGCATCCGCCACCGCCAACGGTCTTACCGGAATCCTGGGTTACGTCGGATCCGCGCTTTCCGCCCTGGGTGTCGGTCTGATTGCCGACCACTTCGGCTGGAGGGCCGTGTTCATTACCTTCCTTTGCGTGGGCGTGCTGGGTGCCGTTGTATTCTTCATAATGTGGAAAGCTCCCCGCGATGGTTACGAGCGTTCCCGTAAATTCACTGAAAACTACCTTGCAAATGAATAACGAACTGCGCGAAAAACTGCTGGCCTTGCGCCACATTGCCCTCGATATGGATGGGACCATCTATATGGAGAACAATATCTTTCCTTTCACCCTGGATTTCCTGGCGAAACTGGACCGGATGGGCATTAGCTATTCCTTCCTGACCAACAATCCTACCAAGTCGCTGGACGATTACCTTGCCAAGCTTGCCAGGATGGGAATCAAGGCCGGCCGGGAGCAGATGTACAGCACCGTGCCTGCCACCATCGACTACATAAAGACCCATTTTCCTTCAGCAAAGAAGCTTTTCCTACTGGGTACGCCTTCCATGATAAGCCAGTTCGAGGAGGCCGGCTTCGTGAGTGCTGCGGATTCGGCGGAAGACGTGCCGGATGCGGTCGTGGTGGCCTTCGATACCACCTTGGTGTATTCCAGGCTCTGCCGTGCCGCCTGGTGGGTGTCGCAGGGCTTGCCTTATCTGGCTACCAATCCCGACAAGGTCTGCCCGACCGACCAGCCTACCATCCTCGTGGACTGCGGTTCGCTTTGCAAGTGCATTGAATATGCTACCGGCCGCCAGCCGGACGTTACCATAGGCAAGCCGGATCCGGCTATGCTGGCAGGTATCGAAGGCCGTTATGGCCTTAAACCCTCGCAGATTGCGATGGTGGGGGACCGTATCTATACCGATGTGGAGATGGCCTATAATGCGGGCGCTTTCGGGGTTCTGGTACTCAGCGGCGAGACTACCCTGGAAGTGGCCAAGGCTTGGCCTCACGCTCCTTCTCTTATCTGCCGCGATATCGAAGAACTTGGTTGCCTTCTTGAAGAAGCCCGTGGATTATGCTGATTCCTTCTGAAAATACCTTTGCGCGTGCCGTGGAGCTTTGGCGGGAGTGGAATTCGCGTATCAATGTGATTTCCCGCAAGGACGAAGATAACATCTTCGCCCACCACATCCTCCATTCCCTGGCCATTGCCCGATACCTGGAAATCTATTATCCTTCGTGCGGGTGCATTCCCCCTTCGGGAGTTCGCCCTTCGGGCTCACCCCACCATCCCTTCGGGACGGTCCCCCCGCTATCGAACCGCGGGTGTTACGTCCCTCAGGGGGAATGCACCCTCCCTCGGGACGTTGAATCTGAGGAACAGCACGCATCAGCGTGCTCGGCGAAGGGCGGGTCTGAGCTGGCTCAGATCGAGAGTGCCCGTCCGCAGGTTTCTCCCGCCGTGGCGGCTAATGCGCTGAACGATAGCGATTTAGCTATATGCCTCCCCCCGGAAAATGGAGGGGAGGGATGTGGCGAAACTGCTGATAATCAAGCACATAACTGCCACGCCTCATTTCTGGATGTCGGGACAGGCGGCGGTTTTCCCGGAATTCCGCTGGCGATGGTGATGCCGGAGGCGAGGTTCACGCTGTGCGATTCGATAGGAAAGAAGGTGCGCGTGGCGCAGGCGGTCGTGGACGGACTGGGATTGAAGAATGTAGAATGCGTCAATGCTAGGGTCGAGAGTCTGCCTGGGCAATGGGACTGGATAGTCAGCCGTGCAGTCACCAGCCTCGAAAACTTCTATCCCTGGGTGAAAGGGCGTTTCCGCAACAGCATTCTCTACCTGAAAGGCGGAGATATCGAAACCGAAATCGCCGCACTGCAGAAGAAATACCACGTTCCCTCCGAGAATATCCGCACTTGGGACATAAATTCTTGGTTAAATGACGAATATTTTGCAGAAAAATTTGTAATTGAGGTTGGAAAAAACTACCTTTGCACTCCCTAAAGCGAAAAATTAAAAAAGTATAGATATGAAAAGGACATTTCAACCTTCAAACCGCAAGCGCGTCAACAAGCACGGCTTCCGTGAGCGTATGAGCACTCCTAATGGCCGTCGCGTACTTGCCGCCCGTCGTGCACACGGTCGCAAGAAACTCACCGTGTCCTCCGAAGACAGGTTCTAATCCTTGCTTCAAGGGTTAAGAAAACCGGTTGAAAGAAATTTCAGCCGGTTTTTCTGTAAAAAAATGTCTATATTGCAGACATGAAAACAAATCTGAAAATCATTCTTTTGGCAATGGCAATTATTGCACTTGATTCCTGCGCACCCAAACTCCCCCAGACCCGTAAAGACGATACCGTCGATGATTATTTCGGCACCAAGGTGGCCGATCCTTACCGCTGGCTGGAGGACGATGCTTCTGAAGAGACTGCTGCCTGGGTCAAGGCCCAGAACAAGGTCACGGACGCATATCTGCGCAAACTCCCCGCACGTGCCAAACTCCTTTCCCGCCTCAAGGAGGTAGTCAACTACGAAAAGGTGGGAGCCCCTTCGCACGAGAAGAACGGTAAATGGTATTTCTTCAAGAACGACGGTCTTCAGAACCAGAGCGTCCTCTACGAAATGGATACCCTCGGAGGCGAAGCCAAGGTATTGCTCGACCCCAACACCCTCAGCGAAGATGGCACCGTGGCCCTCAAGGGAACATACTTCTCCGGCGACGGCAAGTACATGGCATACGTGATCTCCCGCAGCGGCAGCGACTGGGAAGAGATTTTCGTAATGGACGTGGAGAGCGGTGCCTTGCTCGACGACCATATCGTCTGGGCCAAGTTCACCGGCGCATCCTGGAGAGGTGACGGTTTCTACTACAGCGCATATGACGCTCCGGAAGAGAACGGCCACGAATTCAGCGGAAAGAACGAGGGCCATAAGATTTATTATCATAGGATAGGCACGCCCCAGACCGAGGACGAGCTCTTCTTCAGCAACCCTGCCGAGCCTCTGCGCTTCTATCAGGTCAGCCTGAACGAGGAAGAAACCATAGCATTCCTCTACGAGGACGGTGCGGATGTCGGCAATAACCTCTACGTCAAGGATCTCCGCAAAGAGGGCTCCCAGTTCGTACAGGTCACCCCCGATATGAAACACAGCTGCTATCCCGCCGAGACCATAGGGGACAAGATATACTTCTTCACCAACCTCGACGCCCCTATGAACAGGCTGGTGGTTGCCGACCTGGCAAAGCCCTCATACAAGAACTGGAAGGATGTCATCCCCGAGGCCGGATTCGTGCTGGACGGAGTCACCTTTGCCGGCGACAAGATCATCGCCAGCTATATGAAGGACGCATCTACCCACGCATACTTGTTCAACCGTGACGGCAGTTCCGTCGCCGACAACGAGATCTCCCTTCCCGGCGTGGGCTCGGCGGGTTTCATCGGCAAGAAAGACGAGCCCTGGTGCTTCTACTCATATTCATCCTTCACCACTCCCGGGACCATCTACAGCTATGACCTGGAATCGGGGGAGAGCAAGGTCTTCAAGCAGCCCGAAACGGCCTTCGACCTTTCAGACCTGGTGAGTGAGCAAGTGTTCTTCCAGAGCAAGGACGGCACACGCATCCCTATGTTCATTACCCATAAGAAGGATATCGCCCTCGATGGCAGCAATCCCGTGTATCTTTATGGTTACGGCGGATTCGACATTTCCCTGACTCCTTCTTTCTCCGCCACGCGCGTACCTTTCCTCGAGGCCGGCGGCATCTATGCGCAGGTGACCCTGCGCGGCGGCGGCGAATATGGCGAGGCCTGGCATATGGCGGGAACGAAGATGAACAAGCAGAATGTGTTCGATGATTTCATAGCTGCAGCCGAGTGGCTGATTTCCGCGGGATATACCAAGCCCGAGAAGATAGCCATCGTCGGCGGCTCCAACGGCGGCCTGCTGGTGGGTGCCTGCATGACCCAGCGTCCCGATCTCTATGCTGTGGCAATCCCGCAGGTGGGCGTGATGGATATGCTCCGCTACCATAAGTTCACCATCGGCTGGAACTGGGCTCCGGACTATGGTACCAGCGAGGACAGCGAGGAGATGTTCAAGTATCTATACGGATATTCTCCTCTGCACAATCTCAAGCCCGGCACCAAGTACCCTGCCACCCTGGTAACTACTGCCGACCACGACGACCGCGTGGTTCCTGCTCACTCGTTCAAGTTCGCGGCAACCCTGCAGGAGTGCAACGACGGCGCCAATCCCTGCCTCATACGCATCGATTCCAAGGCCGGTCACGGCGGCGGCAAGCCGCTGGCGAAGGTGCTGGAGGAGCAGGCGGATATCTACGGATTCATTTTCAAGAATCTCGGGATGGAATAAAAAAAAGCGGCGCGAGCCGCTTTTTTTATTCTTCAGGGAGGAACATCGGATCCCAGGCCGGGAGCATCGTAGGCTTCTGCTTGAGCAGGGCCTGGATTTCGGCGGGAACATATTTTTTCTCGACTACCAGGCGGAACATATACTCGTCGAACCATTCGTCGGTCATTATGATGCTGCCTTTGTACCCTGTGTCGCCCCAGCTGTTCTCAACCATCCATTTCTGGGGCACGCCGTCCTTGAGGTCGACCGCGATGAGTGTCATAGCGTGCGTGGAGGCGCTGGCGTGGGTGAGTATGCGCTGCTTCTTGTCCATGGTGTACTTGACTCCAAGAAGCGACTCATAGTCGAAATTCTTGAGGTCGCATATGCCGCGCTTGCGGTCGAGGAACTTGCCCACGTCGCAGGAGAAATACAAAGGATCCCCGCCCTTGATGGAGGCTATCGCCATCTTTTTGATGTCGTCCAGAGGAAGGTTTATGTACAACCAGTTGTGACCGTCGTAGCTGTGACGGTCGTATTCTATCTCGTACACCTTGCCGTATTCGCGTGCGGGGTCGTTCATCAGCATTATGTAGTTGTTCTGCAGGTCGAATCCCACGAACTCCTCGTAGAAACTGAGGGGCGTATAGGTCTTGGTGCTGATGATCTTGCCCTTGGCATCGCGGCAGGTCCATTCGAACTCGGTGGGAGGCTCTCCCAGGGTGAGGGCGAGGACACGGTAAATCTCTTTCAGCATCTCCACCTTCATCTTCTGAAGGTCCGCCTTCTTGGGAGCGTCGCGAAGCGCAAGGCCGTCCTGGCGAAGCAGGGTGGCGAGCTGCCCGCGGTATGCGGAGGTGCTGGTGGCGCTGAGGGATTCAGGGAATATCTCGGCCGGCACCACGCCATACTTGCTGATTATGTCGGCAACTCCGGTGAATGTGCCGCCGTCGCTGATGGGATGCGCGAAGAGCCAGTCCACAGTGCGGTCGTCGAAGGATTTGTCGCGGGTATCAATTACGGCCTGGAGGAAGAGGTTGGCCTTCTCCAGCTGGTCGTAGAAGAAGCAGTAATTCTGACTGAATTTGAAGGCACCGAGATTGAAACGCTCGATCGTGGATTCCCTGAGTATGTTGAGGCCGGTGAACAGCCAGCAGCGCCCGGAGGATTTTTGGTCGGTGCGTCCCTTGGTTTTGATTTCGTCGGAGAAGTGGGTGTCTATCATCGCGACCCTTTCAAAGTTATGGGCGAGCACCGCCAGCGGAGCGGCGTTCATTGCATTGCGCAATGCTTTGTCGGTAGCGGTTCCTTCGTATCCTTTGCGGATTTCGCTCAGAGTGGCCTCGTCCAGGCCGCCTTTCTGCGCAAAGGCGCTGATGGAGAGCAGGGCCGTTGCGATAAAGAGAATCTTTTTCATATAAGAACTTAGTTGTTGTCTTCTTCGTCCAATCCGTCGGAGAGCTGGCCGGGGATGATGGATTGCTTGCCGCCAATCAAGCGGCCGCCCGTCTTGAGGCTGGCATTGGAGCGCTTGCGGGTGGCTCCCAGCTTCTCCAGCTTGGCGATTTTCTTGACCACGCTCTGGTTGGATTCCTTGAGCAGGCGGGTGGATTCGCCGTAGCTGTCGCTCACGGCTTTGATCTTCTCGCCCATCTTCACATATTCGCCCATCCAGTTTTCGAGCACGCTCATAAGCTCGGAGGCCGTTTTGTAAACCTCCTGGATGTTGCGCTGCTGGTCGAACTGCCTCCAGGCAACCAATATCATATTGAGCACTATGGCCAGCGACATCTGGCTGACTATCAGCACACCCGCGTTCTTGGCCTGCTGCCAGAGCAGAGGCTCCTCCTCCTGCATCAGGCGGAAGGCATTCTCTATGGGGATGAACATCAGGTTGTAGTCTATCTTCTTGCGCCCCTCGGGGATGTAGGAAGCGTAGTCCTTGCCGCGGAGTTCGTCCACGTGCTTGCGTATGCTGGCGATGTGCTCTTTGGCGAGGCGGTTCCTCTCTTCCGGAGTGACTGCCTGGTTCCAGGCCACGAAGGCCGTGAGGCTCATCTTGGAGTCGATTATGACCTCCCCTCCGTCGGGATAATGGACTATTACGTCGGGAATCAGGGTGCGACCGTCGTCACTCTTGATCTCGTGACCGAGTTCATCGCGTATGACTCCTTGCACGTCGAAGTTCACGCCTTCCTGCAGGCCGCTCTCGCGCAGCAGGTCCACCAGCAGCATCTCCCCGAAATCTCCCTGGGTCTTGCTCTGGCCGGTAATGGCGTCTGCAAGGGCCTGGGCCTGGTTGCCTACGGCCTTGCTCTGCTCGGAAAGGAGATGTATCATCTTTTCCATCGAGCCGCTGCGCTGGGCGTTCTTTTCGTCGGAACTCTTGACGCTTTCGCTGAACTCCTTGAACTTCTCCTGGATGGGCTTCAGGAGTTCGCCTACGCTCTCCGCGCTGGCCTTGCGGAAGTGCTCGCTGTTCTCGGCGCTGAGGGCCTTGAAAGCGTTGCGCATCTCCTCAAGCGACTTTGCCGCCTGGTCCTTCTGCTCCTTGATGCTGGCCTCGCGCTGCTCGTCCAGCTGCTTCTGTGCTTCCTTCTGGGCATCGAGCCTGGCAGCCAACGCCGCCTTGTCGGCGCTCAGTTTGATGACCGCCGCTATAGCCAACAGTGCTATTACTCCAAGTATTATAGTCAGAATGTCCATATTTTTCAAATATAGCAAATTAATTTGCTAACTTAGCGCAGCATTAATCTCACTTATGAAAAAAATCTCTTTTCTCCTCCTGGCAGCTCTTGCCTTGTTTTCCTGTAAAAAGGGTCCTGAGTATGCCAACCGTGCCGATGCAATAGTTGCCCAGATCCATAATCCCTCTTCCAAGTACGTTGTGGTTGCCTGTCATCGTGGGGACTGGCGCAATTTTCCCGAGAATTCAATCCCTGCCATCGAAAGCGTTATCAAGATGGGGGCAGACATTATGGAACTTGACTTGAAGATGACGGCGGATTCCGTACTCGTGCTCTCGCACGACGCCGACGTGAAGCGCTGCACCAATTTTTCCAAGGTCTTCGGCAAGGAAAAGAGCGCCAAGGTGGCGGACCTCAGCTACGAGGAAATCCGCAGGCTCAGTCTCAAACGTGCCCACGGTGTGGCCATAGACACCTTGCATATGCCTACCCTGAAAGAGGCCCTGCTTTGTTGCAAGGACCGCATCTGCGTAAATGTGGACCAGGGATATGAGTACTACGACCAGGTGCTTGCCATAAGCGAGGAACTGGGCGTGACCCGCCAGCTCCTTATCAAGGGAAAGAAACCGATCGAAGTAGTTGCCGCCCACGAGGCCGCCCACGCGGAAAAAATGATGTATATGCCCATAGTGGATATACAGAAGCCCCGGGGAAAGGCCCTCTTCGATTCTTATATGGAGCAGGGGGTGGTTCCCCTGGCTTACGAGGTTTGCTGGCAGGACAACTGCGACGGAACTTTCGGCGATGCTTGCGCCAAGATTCTTGCACAGGGGTCGAAGATATGGGTGAATACCATCTGGGCCAGCCTTTGCGGGGGAGACGGCAACGACGACGATGCCGCATATATGGCCAAGGATCCCGGAGAGGTTTATCAGCAGTATCTTGACAAGGGAGTCTCAATGATACAGACCGACCGTCCTGAATTGTTGATTGGCTGGCTTACCAGGAAAGGCCGCCACAAACTCAGCGGGTCTTTCTGAGGACTGGCGCCACCGCCACAGCCAGCCCGATAAGCGCCACTCCGAAGGCGGATATCAGCACATCGCCCGGTTTGAGGATTACGGGGTATGCGTCCACTATGTAATTGCCCGGCATTTTCACCAGACCAAAATGCTGCTGGAGCAGGGTCAGGACCACTCCGGCCACTACGCCAACGGCCATCCCCAGAAGGGAAATCAGCCATCCCTCCAGCACGAATATGCGGCGGATCAAGCTGTCGTCGGCTCCCATCGCGCGCAGGGTGGCCATATCCTCCTCTTTCTCTATTATCAGCATCGACAGGGATCCGAATATGTTCAGGGCGATGATGATTACTATGAAGATGAGTATCAGGAAGATGGCGGCTTTCTCGTAGCGCATCATCTTGTAGAGGGCCTCATCCTGCATATAGCGGTCCTGTATGACGAAGGAATCTCCCATTTTTTCCCTGAGGGCACGCAGGAATCTGCGGGCGGCACGGTCGGAAAGGCCGTCGGCATAGCGTATCTCCACCGAACTGACCTCTTCGTAATAGCCCGTGAGCGAACGCATTACTCCTATGGGGAGAATGATGGTACCGTCCACGCCGGCATTTGAACTTGCAGGGATGTCCAGCAGTTTCGAGGGGAACACTTCGGCGGTATGCAGGGATGCGGCGGGATTGGCGGGGGAGATGTGCCCGCTGCGGTCAGGATACCAGAGCTGCAGGGGAGACAGCAGTTTGGGATTGATCCCTATCTTCCAGGCGAAGTCCTTGCTGACCACGGCCAGCTTGATATCCCCTCGCTTGAGTTCCAGGTCATTCTCCTCGGCATATACATCATCCACGCCCTTGGCGTTCACGACACTCTGCTTGCCATCGTAGGACGCATATACTTTGTCGGCGATTATGCTGGAGATGCTGCCGGCTTCGGGAGCGTTGTACAGCCAGTCGAACGCAGGCCCTTCGGGGATGAATACCTTCCCCTCGGCGGGGACTATGCGCAGGTCGGCCTCCAACGCAGAGAGATTATCCTTTATTATGCCGTTGAAACCATTGAATACCGACAGCACCATTATCAGCGCTGCGGTGCCTATAGCCATACCGGCCGCACTTATCGCAGATATAAGATTGATCACTCCGTGTGATTTCTTTGCGAAAAGATAGCGGCCGGCTATGTACAGAGGCAGTTTCACTTTTTGAGAAGCTCTTCTATGTGCTCGGCGTAGTCGATGGACGTATCGAGATAGAAGGCCAGCTCGGGAACTATGCGCAGCTGCTTGGCAACCTTGCGCCCGAGTTCTCCGCGGAGTGCGCGGTTCTGGTCCTGGAGGCTGAACATCACTTCCGACTGCTTCTCGGAAGGGAAGATGCTTACATAGACCTTGGCAAGGGAGAGGTCGGGGCTGATGCGCACTTCGCTCACGCTTACCATAGCTCCGCCGAAGGCGGCCATACCCTTGCTACGGATGATTTCCGCAAGGTCTTTCTGTATTTCGCGGGCAACTTTGAGCTGCCTTGTGGAAGGAGCTTTTTCCATAATTACTTTACGATGATTATATAGTAGTCCTTCTTTCCCTTCTGGGCGAGGATGTACTTGCCGTCGATGATGTCGGCTTCGCTGACCTGCCCGGCAGGGTCGGTAAACTTATCTTTGTTGATGCTGACTCCGTTGCCCTGGATCATCTTGCGGGCCTCACCCTTGGAAGGGAAGACCGAAGTCTCCACGGCCAGAAAATCCTGGATGGGGCAGGGGAGTTTGTCCTTGGAGACCTCGAAGGTGGGTACGCCGTCGAATACTGCAAGGAAGGTGCGCTCGTCGAGCTTGCGCAGATCCTCCGAAGTGCTCTTGCCGAAGAGCATCTGGGAGGCGGCCACCGCATTCTCGTATTCCTTCTCGCCGTGCACCATTATGGTGACTTCCTTGGCAAGGAGTTTCTGGAGAGTCCTGCGTCCGGGATCGGCGCGGTGCTCTTCGATGGCGGCTTCGATTACGGAGCGCTCCAGCATAGTGAAGATCTTGATGTAGCGCTCGGCATCGTCGTCGCTGACGTTCAGCCAGAACTGATAGAACTGGTAGGGCGTGGTTCGCTCGGCATCGAGCCAGATGTTGCCTTTCTCGGTCTTGCCGAACTTGCCGCCGTCGCTCTTGGTGATAAGAGGGCAGGTGAGGGCGTAGGCATCCTTGCCGAGCACCTTGCGTATGAGCTCGGTGCCGGTGGTGATATTGCCCCACTGATCCGCTCCTCCGAGCTGCAGCTGCACGCCCTTATGCTCGAAGAGATAGAGGAAATCGTAGCCCTGGAGCAGCTGGTATGTGAATTCGGTGAAGGACATTCCCTCGCTGGAATCGCGGCTGAGGCGCTTCTTTACGGAATCCTTGCTCATCATATAGTTCACGGTGATGAGCTTGCCGATATCGCGGGTGAAGTTGATGAAGGTATAGTCCTTCATCCAGTCATAGTTGTTCACCAGTTCGGCCTTGTTGGGAGCGTCTGATTCGAAGTCGAGGAACTTGCCTAGCTGGGCCTTGATGCAGGATACGTTGTGGGCAAGGGTCTTCTCGTCCAGAAGGTTGCGCTCGGCGCTCTTCATCGAAGGGTCGCCAATCATTCCGGTGGCGCCGCCGACCAGGGCGTAGGGCTTGTTGCCGCAAGCCTGGAAGTGCTTCAATATCATTATGCTCACGAGGTGTCCTATATGGAGGGAGTCCCCTGTAGGGTCGATTCCGACATAGGCGGACATAGGCCCTTTAGCCAGCTCTTCTTCGGTCCCGGGGGTGATATCGTGTATCATCCCGCGCCATTTCAGTTCTTCTACAAAATTCTTCATCGAATGATTATCTAATATCCTACAAATTTGGCTATTTATTAGTAAATTTGCAACCTTAAAACAAAGAGAACTATTAATTATCAAGATATGAGAAAGAAAATCGTTGCAGGAAACTGGAAGATGAACACCACAGTTCCCGAGGGCGTACAGCTCGCCAAAGAAGTCGTTGAAAAAGCCAAGGAAGTCCCCGCAGGCGTCGGCCTGATCGTGGCCACTCCTTTCACCCATCTCTGCTCCGTGGCAGAGGTCGTGAAGGGTACCCGCGTCGAGCTTTCCGCACAGAATTGCGCCGACAGGGAGAAGGGTGCATACACCGGAGAGGTTTCCGTCGGCATGCTCGTCTCCACGGGAGCACAGTGGACCATACTCGGCCACTCCGAGCGCCGTCAGTATTACGGTGAGACCGATGCCAAGCTCGTCGAGAAAGTCAAGCTCGCACTTGCCGCTGGCCTCAAGGTCATCCTCTGCGTCGGCGAGAATCTCGACGAGCGCGAGGCCGGCAAGCACTTCGACGTGGTTACCGCCCAGACCGAGAACGTCCTCTTCAACTTCACTGCCGAGGATATGAAGAACATCGTCGTAGCCTACGAGCCCGTATGGGCCATCGGTACCGGCAAGACCGCTACCGCCGAGCAGGCCGAGGAAATTCACGCTTGCATCCGCAAGGTCCTCGCCGGCAAGTTCGGTGCCCAGGTCGCTGACGACACTACCATCCTCTACGGTGGCAGCTGCAAGCCTTCCAACGCCAAGGAGCTCTTCGCACAGCCCGACATCGACGGTGGCCTCATCGGCGGCGCCGCCCTCAAAGCTGAGGACTTCATCGGAATCGCCCTCTCCTTCTAGTCTGTTGGGATTAATCCAAGGTCTGAACCACCACGGCTATCCTGGAGGATGAAGACCAGAGCCAGATTTTTCCGCCTTCGAACTTCAATGCTTCGAAGGCGGTTTTCTTGCTGTGCAGGTCGTCGCCGGTAGTCCAGGAGGCGACGCCGTTCACACTCTGCCCCACGCGGCCGGGCATCTCGTCGAGGCGCAGCATATAGAAATCCGACATATTGTCGCTGTGCACCCGGAATTCGTATTTGTCCGGGTTGTAGCTTATCTGGCAGGTCAGCGGATCATACAGGAAGGTGATATAGCCTTTTATCTCCATACGCAAGGTGGAGTTCAGCTTGAAGTCGTCCGACACGTGGCTCTTCCTGCAACCGGTGAAGGCCGCAAGCATCAGGACCAATATGAGGAACAGCTTTCTCATCTTACGAGTATCTCCTTGATTATTATTTCTTTGGAGCCGTCGGCATTGGTGATTTCCGCTTTCAGCGTCCCGCTATCGGGGATGGTCCATAGGCCGTCGGGGCCGGTACTTATCTGCCGCCCGTTGAACGACCATTCTACTTCCTCGTCCACGCTGTTGTAGACCACCAGCGGAATGGCGCTGCCGGCCTTGAAACTGCCGTCGGAGTTGCGCTCGGTCTCCCCGAGATATATGAAACGGAAAATATCCTTACGGTATATCCTTGTGGTGAAACTGCCGCTGACCTCGAAGACGGAACCGTCGCTGTAGGAAACGGTGGTGGTGAAGCTGTAGCTGGTGCGGGGGTTCAGGCCCTGTATTGTATAGCAGCAGCTGCCGTCGTCGGCGGCCTGCACCTGGGCGCTGCCCACAGACGTTCCCTGAGTGAACCATTCTATACGGCAGTCTTCCACGCTGCCAAGATCCTTCGATACTGACCAGGCTATGATGGCGCTGCTCTGGAATACCGATATTCCATCTATGCGCACGGGCTCCAGTACCTTGAAGGAGATATTGCCGCCCGCATCGGTGCTTATGCCGGTGAGCGCGAACCTGCCGGGGCTGAACGAGGCTGCTCCGTCCTTCGGAGAAAAGACGATCTCGGCGCAGGGATGCTGAGGATTGCAGTTTATCTGGTTGAGCTGCCATCTTTCCAGGGCCTTGAGCGTCCTCTGGTAATAGGTAGAGAAGCCCGAGGGGGAATCCGACTTATCTATCTTGTAGATGTACATTCCCTCTCCGCCTATGAAGGCGTCATTTCCCTGGGCCCTCCGGTTCTCCAGGAGCCAGTATTTGTTCCCGTCGGAGGAAGGCATCTTGCAATACTGTCCACTGGGATGCAGAGGTTCGAGGGAGTAGGTCCCGCAGGTGTCGATGACCGTGCAGTGCCCTATTCCGAGCATTTCCCTTTCTATGGAATTCAGATAAGGGGGAGTGTGGCCCCCGTCGTTTTCCAGGCCTATGTCCATCAGGCTGGTTGCCCCCAGTCCGGGATGGACTCCGCCGCTGGACTCGCCGTCGGTATCATACATATCCTTGAGCCCGAGTATGTGCCCGAATTCGTGGGCCAGCAGCCCTATCCCCGACACTTTGCCGTCAGCCCCCAGTTCCGGTGCCATTGCGAAGGCGGTGAGACGTGGCCTGAGACCGGAAGGAATCTCGTTCTCGCCCAGCTCCACGTACTGCGGCCACATCTGGTCCGGGCCTCCGCCGGCCGATTCCGCCACTCCGGCGGTGATGAATATCAGATGGTTGAGGGATCCGTCGGCATTCTCGTAGGGCGAGAAATCCATCCTGCTGCTGAGGGAACGGTATATGCCGGATGCCATCTTGTAGGCATAGGCATCGCGGCGGTGGGATGCATTCGCCCCGAAATAAGCATAGCTGTTGCCGGCGGACACCACTTGGTGAACGTCGAATACGAATTTCGTGCTGTCGGAAAACTGCGGTTCCAAATAGGCCTTGAGGGCTCCCGCCAGGCTGTCTATGGTAGAGATGGGTGTGCTGAAATGCAAGTCGGTGAATTCCACCGGGATAATGAGCGTCCTGTGCTGCTTCTGGCCATATGCCCCGTGCATAATGCACAGCAGGGCACACGTCAGGCTTATGGTCAGTACACGCTTCATGCCCTAAAGATACTAAAAGACATATAAAAAAGCAAAGGGCCGCTAGCCTCACGGCCCTCGACCCTTAGACGTGTACTAAAACCTAAACCTACAACAAAGATGCAGGTGGTTTTAGAAACGCTGCATAAATTTTTAAGAAATATTCAAATTATTTCTTAGCTTCTGCTACAGAAACCTGACGGAACTCCTTGAGGTCCTTCATGAGTGCGAGAGCGGCCTTACGTGCGCGGGCACCGGCAGCCTTGTTTCCCTTAACGATCTGAGCCTCGGCGTTCACCTGGAATTCAGCGATTTCGGCATTGATTTTTTCAACAAGCTTTTTCATTTCTGTTTGATTTAAAGGTTTATAAAATAGTACTGTTGCGTGTTTTCTCTTATGCGAGTGGCAAGATAATCAATAACTTAATGATTTGCAAAGGTTTTTTTAAAAAAATGTGCTTTTTCAGCCTTTTTTTGCGTTTAAAACGTTCATTGCACGGTCCGGACCCACAAAAATCCAGTCTTTTATGCCTTGGATGGCCCTCTCGCATATCTGAGGCATATCTTTCTTTTCTTCTTCGGAAAGAGTGCCCAGCACATAATCGACCTGGGAACCGTTGGCGAAGTCGTGTCCGACTCCGACACGGATGCGGGTATAGTCCCTGGTCCCGAGAGTTTCTTCGATATGGCCCAGTCCGTTGTGACCACCGTTGCTCCCGCTCTTACGCATACGCAAAGTACCGAATGGCAGGTTGATGTCATCGCATATGACAAGCAGCCTGTCGATGGTGACCGGCAGTTTGGTTAGATAATACCTCACCGCATTGCCGCTCAGGTTCATATAGGTGGAGGGTTTGAGAAGATAAACCTCGCGCCCCTTGAGACTTACTACCGCCAGATCTCCGTACCGGCGGGTTTCAAAAGCGACATTGGATGCGTGAGCCCACGCATCCAATATCATAAAACCCATGTTGTGGCGGGTTTCTACGTATTCGGGGCCGATATTGCCCAGCCCTACCACAAGATAGCTCATTATTATTCTTCGCTAGCAGCTGCTGCGCTGGCGTCCACGTTGCGGGTGGTCTTGACGAAGCAGAGGATTGCATCCTTGTCGGTGAGGACGGAAACGTTCTCGAGCTTCACGTCACCAGCCTTGATCTTCTTGTCGAGGTCGAGCTTGGAGATGTTGATGGTGATGTCGTCGGGAAGGTTCTCCATCTTGGCGCTGATGCGGAGGCTCCTGGCACCAGGAACGAACTTACCACCTTTCTGCACACCGATGGCGTGGCCTTCGAACTTGATAGGAACGCTGATGGCGATGGGCTTCTTCTCGTCTACTGCGAGGAAGTCGATGTGGAGGCAGTTATCCTTGACGGGATGGAACTGAAGTTCGTGAAGAATTACGGTGTAGTTGGTCTTGCCGTCGAGGGTGAGGTCCACGATGTGTGCGTAGGGAGTCTCGAGGAGGCCCTTGAGATCTTTCTCATTTACAGTGAAGAGGACGTTTTCGACGCCGCATCCATAGAGGTTGCAAGGAACGAGGCCCTGCTTGCGGAAAGCCTTGATGACGGCTTTGTTGCCAACCTGACGGCTCTGGCCGTTAAGTGCGAAATGTTTCATTTCAAAAAAAGTTAAAATGTGTTACTCAATCCGGAAAACCGGGTCCGGATCCCATTGCACCAAAGCCCCTTAGGGGTTTTAATTATGCGGGCGCAAAGATAGGCAAAAAAGATTATTCTACCAAATTTGTGTCCTTGTTCCAAGACAAAGTCTTGTAGAAAGCGTCCAGCTCGGAATCTCCCGCAGCGGGAAGATACATGCTGAGGCCGCTGAAATTGGTGATCTCTATGCCGAGGAAATAGGGCGTGGCGGCCTTGTAGGCTATGCAGCCGGAGAGGGCCTCGTCCAGCTCGGCTTTTTCGGCATCGCTTATGCCGGCCTTCACCAGTATGTCTTCCAGGTCGAAGAACCAGTGCTTGTCGCCCCTGTAGTATTTCTGGATTCCGCTGCGCGTGCCAAGCGCTGCTATGGCACTGCGGTATCTGCCGAACAAATCCTGGCACAGCCCGGCAAGACGGGGGAGTCCTGCCGTGTTGACCACGCTGATGGTCGCGGCGCGCTCGGTCCCCTGCAAAGCGTCGTAGTACTCGAAATACTTGCGGCTGAAGGTCTCTATGCTGGGAGAGTCGTTCACCAGGGAACGGAGGTCGGAGTAATCGAAGCCTCTGGAGAGCACTTCGGTGGGGGAGAAGGATAGCTTGTCGGCCACGTCCTTGAGCTCGTAGGCCACCTCGATGCCGCCCATCAGGCAGGCGTCGAAAAGTATGTATTCGAGGTGCATCGGAATCGCCGCAGCCATATCCTGTATGGTCATCTCCCTCGAGTAATCCGTCCCGTCTATATGGTCGGCTTCGGCTCCGAAGGATTTCACCTTGGGGCCCTCGGCATCCTCGCCGAAACGGTACAGGGGCAGGGCGGAACCCTCCCTCCTGGCGCCTCGGGAGAACTCGATGAAGCTGGTCCTGTTATATCTGCCTACGGGCAGCCATCCGGTGCCGTGCGAGGAAAGTATCAGTCCATAGCTGGCGTCCGGGAACAGTTCCTTCACTTTCAGCAGCACCTCCCTCAATACGGCGGGATCGGTGGCGAAGCGGTCTTTGCCCACGGTGTACAAGGTGTCGCAGCGCAGTTTCCCCAAATCCTTGCTCAGCATCACCAGATGCGACTCAGCCTTGGTCTTATAGTCGGAGTCGGTCCTGGAAAAATGTGTGAAGGTGATGACCTTGTGCTTGGATCCGTAGAAAGGCAGATTGGCCGATTTGAGAACCTTGACATTCGCCTTTATGTCGCTGGACAGATTGTTGAAGGCCGCCGCATAGTACAGGGTAACCACTTCCCTTCCCGGGGAGTAACGCCTGGGATTATCCTTCCCGCAGCCGGAAAAAACGGCTGCCAGGGCTGTCAGAAGCAGTATCCGTGCATAGATGCGCATCGTACAAAGATACACTTTTTTATTTATATTTGCACAGATGGACCGCCTGCTGAAAGACTATCGTTATTATCTCCGTATGGAGCGGAAGATGTCACCCAATACGGTGTCATCCTATGCCTCCGACGTGGCCGCCTTCCTGGAAAGCTATGGCTCCGACCCCCGCAAGGCGTCGGGCGGTGACATCGCGGATTATCTCTCTTCCAGATCTGCAGGCATCTCCAAGCGCACCCAGTCCCGTATGCTCAGCTCCCTATCTTCCTTTTTCAGCTGGCTCATACTGGAAGGGGAACGCAGCGACAATCCCTGCGACGGCGTGGACCATCCCAAGCTCGGGCGTTATCTCCCGGAAGTGCTTTCCGTGCAGGAAGTGACCGATATCATCGAAGGTGTGAAGACGGATACCTGGCAGGGCGTCCGCGACCGGGCCATACTGGAAATACTCTACGGATGCGGCCTCCGGGTATCGGAGCTCTGCGAGCTGAAACTATCCAACGTATATGCCTCGGAGGGGTTCCTGAGAGTGATAGGGAAGGGAAACAAGGAGAGGCTGGTACCCATAGGAGGAGCGGCCCTGGAAGCTTTCGGCGCCTGGCTGGACCTGCGTCCGCAAACGGCTGCTCCTGCATACGACGACTATGTCTTCCTGAACCGCTTCGGAAAGCCCTTGAGCCGTATTTCAGTATTCAATATGGTAAAGAAGAACGCCGCCCTTGCCGGTGTGGAGAAAGAAATATCTCCCCATACCTTCCGGCATAGTTTCGCAACTCATCTTATCGAGAACGGAGCGGACCTGAGGGTGGTGCAGGAGATGCTGGGGCACGAGAGTATACTCACCACCGAAATCTATACCCACATCGATACCGCCACCTGGCAGAAGGCGGTACTGAGCCATCATCCCCGAGGATGACGCTAGTCTTCGGCCAGGGCCTTGTTGAAGCACTCGCGGCAGAGAGGCTCGTAGATATCCTTCTCGCCCAGGACAACCAACTTGCGGCTCTTGCTGAGACGGTGTGAATGGTTGGCGAGGCCGCCGCATTTCACGCAGATGGCGTGCACTTTCTGCACATCTTCGGCTATGGCCATGAGGGCCGGGATGGGGCCGAAGGGCTTTCCAAGATAATCGGTGTCGAGGCCGGCCGCGATCACGCGGACTCCGCGGTTGGCAAGGGCCTGGCAGACCGCTGCGAGGTTCTCTCCGAAGAACTGGGCCTCGTCGATGCCGACGACCTGTACGTCGGGCCCGATCTTCAGCATCTCCGCAGCATCCTTGATAGGCTTGCTGACTATGCTGTGGGAATCGTGGGATACTACCTCCACGTCGGAGTAACGATTGTCCACCGTAGGTTTGAATATGGCTATTACCTGATTCGCGAACTGAGCCCTGCGGAGGCGGCGGATCAATTCTTCTGTCTTACCCGAGAACATTGAGCCGCACACGACTTCGATGCAACCCTTCTTTTTAGTGTTGTTTTCTGCGTACATTTTGGTTAAATTTGTCGTCGACTTGAGTTGTGCAAAGATAAGAATAAGTCGCGTTTTATGAAAGGAAAACTTTACATTGTGCCTACCCCTGTCGGGAACCTGGAGGATATGAGCTTCCGGGCCGTGGAAGTTTTGAAGAACGCTGACCTGATCCTTGCCGAGGACACGCGGACCAGCTCCGTGCTGCTCGAGCATTATGGCATACGCAAGCCTCTGCAGTCGCATCATAAATTCAATGAGCATCAGACTGCCGACCGCATCAAGGACCTGATTTCCGAAGGCCGCAACGTGGCCTTGGTCAGCGATGCGGGGACTCCCGGGATATCCGATCCCGGATTCCTTCTCGCTCGTACCTGCGCATCCGTGGGCATAGAGGTGCAGACCCTTCCGGGCCCCACCGCCTGCATCCCTGCGCTGGTATCTTCGGGGCTGCCCTGCGACCGTTTCTGCTTCGAGGGATTCCTGCCTCAGAAAAAGGGTAGGCAGACCTTGCTGCAGGCTCTCGCCGCCGAGCCCCGGACTATGGTTTTCTATGAATCTCCCCGCCGTCTTGTGAAGACTCTCGAGCAGTTCGCCGAGGTGTTCGGTGAAGGGCGTCCTTGCAGTGTCGCGCGGGAAATATCCAAACTACACGAAGAGCACGTTCGCGGGTCTCTGGCCGAAGTGCTGGAGCATTTCCGTGCGGAGGAGCCGAAGGGCGAGATTGTGATCGTCGTCGGCGGTGCCGTGGTGGAAAGGGGCGAACATCACAACAAGTACAGAGATTAGGAGGGTCAGATAATGAATTCTTCTTTCAAGACGGGGGCGATAGCCCTCGCTTTCCTCGTCCTCGGCTTCGAGCTGGCGATGTTCTTGCATCGCGCATCCGTGGAACGCGTGGTCGCCAACCGCGACAGGCCGGACACTGTGTACGTTTACTCCTCGGCGCGGGGGGATGTACCCTCACCGACCGTCTCGCCTGGCACACCCGCAAGCCCACCCTCGCTCGACCCCACCGCTGACGCGGTCCCCCCTCTAAGCCGAGGGTGGCGTAGGTCCTGTGAGGGTACATCCCCCAGCGCCAAAGGAGACCCGGTGGTCGTTGGAAGAAAGGGCAGCCATAGTCGGGCGGCCAGGGCGATGTATGAAAAGGCGCCGGGCCGGAAGGTGGAGAGTTTCCGTTTCAATCCGAATACCGTCACGCTGGAGGAACTTTGCCGGCTGGGGTTCACCGAGAAGCAGGCTCAGTCCATCCTTAACTACCGCGAAAAAGGGGGCCGATTCCGCCGGAAGGCCGATTTTGCCAAAAGTTACGTTGTGGCCGATTCTCTGTTCAAGCGTCTGGCACCGTACATCGACATCCCCAAAATCGACATCAATAAAGCGGATTCCGCAGCCTTCGACAGCCTACCCGGAATCGGCGGCTGGTTCGCGCACAGAATGGTCGAATATCGCGAGCAGTTACGGGGCTACAGTTGCCCGGAGCAGCTGATGGAGATATGGCATTTCGACCAGGAAAAATTTGACGGACTGAAGGACCTTATAACGTGTTCCCCTTCAGAGCCTTACCCTTTCTGGTCCGGCAGCGTGGAAGACATACGCAACCATCCCCACATCCGTAACTGGCAGACCGCACGGGACATAGTTTTCTACCGCGATCACAATCCTCCGGAAAACCTCACCGTCGATGGCCTGCTGCAGGCCGGCATCCTTTCCGAAGAGCAAGCCACGCGCCTACGCCGCTGCCATCTGGAATGAATGCCCTTTTTTGGGGGGAAGGGCGTTGGATCGCCGTGGCGGTTATTGTGTTGACTATCAGTGTGTTAGATATAAGCCTCCCCCATGAAATCGCGGGGGAGGCTTGTTGTTAACTGGCTGAAATTCAGCTAGTTGGCTGCCACGGCCTGGTGGCGCTACCTTCAGCCACGGCCCAGAGGCGCCGCGAAACGCCACGGCCCTACCTTTTCCATCGAAAGTACTTTCGGATCTGCCAGTCCTGGGCCGAGGTTTCATAAAACAGTCGACGCACCAGGTCTTCCTGACCAGCAGGAGACATTCGAAAGATGTCCTTGACACTTTTCAGGCCGAACCCCTTCAATAATGTTGAAGATATGGCCGGATACACATTATGGCCTCCCCGTTCGAATACTTCGTTAATGTCATACTCGCTACCCTGGTTGGAAGCGAAGGCGAGGCACATTATGTCGTAACTGCCGTAGAATGAAATCAGCCGGTCGTAATCGATGCAGTTGTATTTAGAGATAATGTAGTCGGTCAATTGGCTCTTTTCCCTGTTCTCCAGATCACGGAACAATCTTTCAAGAATTATGTATGTCAACGGTTTATCCTGTTTCCGGAAACAATCGACTTCCTTCAGTGCCCGGCGAAACGGCCGGGAAGCTTTGCTCAATACTATTCTGTCTGAAAACGGGTGGTCAGAAACGGCATAGGCCAGGAATGTCCACCGATAATCCTGCGGCCTTTTGCAAAGCCCCTTTTCACCAGGATTGTTATACAGATAAGAGCAGGCTGTCCTGATGCTTTTGTCACCGGATTTTACAGCGCAGCCGAAACCGGGGTTGAACACCATGCCGCTATGATTGATAGTCGGGTTAAACAGATTGGCATATTGACGGGAGTAATCGCCGATGAAGCTGGACACCTCTTTCCGTGAATCAGCTTCAAGCAGGTCGTGCAGATGATCGAACATGGGACAGGTCCCAAGTACGGTGATACCATGTTTTCGCGCCGAGACACAGAAAACCGTGAAGTAGACAAGGAAGTCGGCTACCGTATAGAATAAAAGACTTCCTTCAGGGGTGTTTTGATAGATATGGAGTACCTTGCGGTCTCCTGAAGGGTTCTTCATTGGAAAATGTGATGGCACCTAACGGCTTGGCCATCAGTGTTTTAGCTATAAGTCTCCCCTCGAAAATGCGAGGGGAGACTAGCGGTTAAAATGTTGAATATCAGATAGTTATCCGCCACGGCCGGCATCTTGCCCGCCACGCCCCGGCGTCTTGCCGCCACGGCCGGCGTCGGGCCCTAGCGGTACTTCTCGCTCTGCTCGGCGATGAGCTCGTCCAGCACGCCGGGATCGAAGTAGTTGATCTTCATCGCGCGTTTGACGGCGGCGAGAGTCTGTGAAGCGACAGCGCGGGCGGCTTCGGTGCCGCGGCGCAAGACTTCGTAGACGTAAGGGATATCCTGCTCGAAACGATGCCTGCGCTCACGTATGGGCGCCAGGGTATCCTCCAGCACGGCATAGAGGAAGTTCTTGCACATCACGTCGCCGAGACCTCCGGCCATATACTGGGCCTTCATCTCGTCCAGCGAAGCGAATGAGAACGAAACCTTCTTTCCTACGAAGCAGGAGGCGAACTTCTCGAAGTGCTCAGGCTTGCAGAATGCGTCGAGGTAGGTGAACACCGTATTGCCTTCCACCTTGCCGGGATCGCTCACCTGAAGGTGACCGGGGTCGGTGTACATACCGCGCACTTTCTCGCGTATGGTTTCGGAGTCATCGGAAAGATAGATGCAGTTGCCCAGGCTCTTGCTCATCTTTGCCTTGCCGTCGGTGCCGGGAAGGCGCAGGCAGGAGGCATTGTCCGGAAGGAGTATCTCCGGCTCCACGAGCACTGGAGCATAGGTGGAGTTGAACTTGCGTACGATCTCGCGGGTCTGCTCGATCATAGGCTCCTGATCCTCGCCCACGGGCACCACCGTAGCATTGAAGGCTGTGATGTCCGCAGCCTGGCTGATGGGATAGCAGAAGAAACCGACCGGTATTCCGGCCTTGTTGTCCGCCGCGTTGTCGTCGTTGAAACCGCGCATCTGTATCTCCGCCTTCACGGTGGGATTGCGCTGCAGCCTCTGCACGGTGACCAGGTTGTTGTAGAAGAAAGTGAGCTCGGTAAGCTCGCTTATCTGGCTCTGGATGAAGAGATTGCTCTTCTCGGGATCCAGGCCCACGGACAGATAGTCCAGGGCGACTTCTATAATGTTCTGGCGCACTTTTTCGGGATTGTCGGCGTTGTCGGTAAGGGCCTGGGCGTCGGCAATCATAATGAAAATCTTATCGAATTCTCCGCTGTTCTGAAGCTCTACGCGCCTGCGGAGCGAACCTACATAATGTCCGATATGGAGCCGCCCGGTAGGGCGGTCTCCAGTAAGGATGATCTTTTCTTTAGCCATCAGTCTTTAACTGCTTTAAGCGCTTCGCGTATCTTTGCCTCGATTTCGTCGGCAAGTTCGGTGTTGTCTTTGATGAGCTGTTTCACGGCCTCGCGACCCTGGGCAAGCTTCTCGCCATTGTAGCTGAACCACGAACCCGACTTCTGGATGACATCGAATTCCACGCCCAGGTCGACGATCTCTCCGCTGTGGGAGATACCTTCGCCGAAGACGATATCGAATTCCGCTTTCTTGAAAGGCGGGGCCATCTTGTTCTTTACGACCTTCACGCGGGTGCGGTTGCCGGTGGCTTCCTCGCCGTCCTTGAGCTGGGTAGTGCGGCGTACGTCGATACGCACGGAAGCATAGAACTTGAGGGCGTTTCCGCCGGTGGTCGTCTCGGGGTTGCCGAACATTACGCCTATCTTCTCGCGCAGCTGGTTGATGAAGATGCAGCAGGTATTCGTCTTGGAGATGTTGGCAGTGAGTTTGCGGAGGGCCTGGCTCATCAGGCGGGCCTGGAGGCCTACTTTGTTATCCCCCATCTCTCCCTCGATCTCTGCCTTGGGAGTAAGGGCGGCCACCGAGTCGATGACTACGATGTCCACTGCACCCGAGCGGATGAGGTTGTCTGCAATTTCAAGTGCCTGTTCGCCGTTGTCCGGCTGAGAAATCAGCAAGGTCTCGAGGTTGACTCCGAGGGCCTTGGCATAAGTGCGGTCGAATGCGTGTTCCGCATCGATCATCGCAGCAATTCCACCCAGTTTCTGAGCCTGTGCGATAGCGTGGATGGCCAGCGTGGTCTTACCGCTGGACTCCGGTCCGTAGATCTCGATTATCCTACCGCGAGGATAACCTCCGATTCCGAGGGCGTGATCAAGTGCGACGCTGCCGCTCGGGATAACCTGGGCGTCACTCCATTCTGGCTGGTCTCCCAACTTCATGATCGTGCCTTTCCCGTAATCTTTCTCAATCTTGTCGATCGTGGCCTGCAATGCCTTCATTTTGGCGGCATTGATGTCAGTGCCTTTTACTTCTGCTTCTTTAGCCATAATGAATAAAAAATTATAATTCTGCGGGCTCATGCCCAAGGGCAAATATAGGCAAAAAATGCTTAACTTTGTAACATATGGAAAAGTTACTTGGCAAAACTCCGGAAGAACTTGAACAGGTCGTTGCGAGCTGCGGTATGAAGCCTTTCGTGGCTAAGCAGATCGCCCGCTGGATGTATGTTTCGAAGGTCCGGAGCTTCGATGAAATGACCAATATCTCCAAGGCCGGACGGGAGAAGCTCGCCCAGCTTTACGAGCTCGGCGTCTCCGCCCCCGCAGGGAAGGCGGAAAGCAGCGACGGCACCCTCAAGTATCTTTTCAAGGCGGAAGGTTCCGCCATCGAATCCGTGGTGATCCCGGACGGGGACCGCAGTACCCTCTGCGTATCTTCCCAGGCCGGATGCCGCATGAACTGCAAGTTCTGTATGACGGGCCGGGGCGGATTCCACGGCCATCTGCAGGTATCCGACATACTCAACCAGTTCATCTCCATCGACGATCCCGACAGGCTTACCAACACTGTTTTCATGGGGATGGGAGAGCCTCTGGACAACTATTCCGAGGTTTCCAAGGCCATAGCCGTGCTGACCTCCGACTGGGGTTTTGCCTGGAGTCCGAAGAGGATAACGGTCTCCAGCATAGGAGTCCTGCCCGAATTGAAAAAATATCTCGACCATCAGAAATGCCATCTGGCAATCAGTTTGCATAATCCCTTCGGCGAAGAGAGGGTGCAGATGATGCCGGTAGAGAAGGCCTGGCCCATCCGGGAAGTCGTGGACCTGATCCGCACTTACGACTGGAGCGGGCAGCGCAGGGTGAGTTTCGAATATACGATGTTCGCGGGATGGAACGATACCAAGCGCCACGCGGACGCCCTGATCCGCCTGCTGAAGGGCCTGGAATGCCGTGTGAACCTGATCCGCTTCCACAAGATTCCGGACTTCCCCTACGACACCACCCCCAGGAACGTGATGGAGGCCTTCCGCGACCGCCTCGATTCCAACGGAGTCACCTGCACCATCCGGGCTTCCCGCGGGGAGGATATACTCGCCGCCTGCGGACTGCTCGCCGGGCAGGCAAATAAATGAAACAGAATTATTTATGATCAGATTGAAATACATATGCGTCGTTCTGCTGCTGCTCCTCGGCCCTTTGGCGGGTGCACAGCAGGCCGGCAAGGGCAACAGGCCTCTCCGCAGGGAGAGCGTCCGCCTGGCCGCCACCAGCACCGATCCCGAGGTCGATTCCCTGATGTTCTCCCGTATGAGGGAGAAGATGGATAAGATACGCAGGGAGCAGGGCCGTCCCACCGTAGCGCTGGTATTGAGCGGCGGCGGTGCCAAGGGCGTCGCCCACGTCAGCATCATCAAGTATCTCGAAGAGCAGAAGATACCCGTGGATATGGTGCTCGGCACCAGTATGGGAGGCCTGATCGGCGGCCTTTATGCCCTCGGCTACACTGCCGACGAGCTGGATTCCCTGGTCCGGGGAATGGAATGGGACAAGGCCCTCTCCGACAAGGTCAGCCAGGACTTCGTCTCCTATAACGTGAAGATGCGCCAGCAGCGCTATCTGATTTCGATGCCCTTCCACTATGCCAAGGAGGACTTCGTGGCCAAGGTAGGGGAGGGAGTCATAGCTTCCGCCCGCAGGCAGGGGGTGCATCTCAGCGCCGCCCAGGAAGAGGATCTCGTGAACGGCGCGGCGGCATCTACCAGTTTCAACAGCCTCCCCGCCGGTTTTGCCTACGGAGTCAACGTCAACAATATAATAGCTTCCAAGACGGTGGGATATCAGGATTCCCTGGATTTCTCCACCCTCCCCATACCCTTCTTCTGCGTATCTACCGACATAGTGTCCTGCAAGGCCAAGTACTGGACTTCGGGCCCCCTGAATACGGCGATGCGCTCCACCATGTCCATCCCCGTGCTGTTCGAGCCGGTGCGCTACAAGGATATGATACTCATCGACGGTGGCACGCGCAACAACTATCCTACCGATATGGCCAGGGCTATGGGAGCGGATATAATCATTGGCGTGGTGCTGGCGGATGCGGATCTTTCCTATGCCCAGATCAACAACATAATGGACCTGGTGATGCAGGTTTCCGATATGCTGGGCCGCGAGGCGTACGTGGGCAATATGCGGCGTTCGGACGTCAGCCTGAGGCCGGATATGACCGGTTTCGGGATGATGAGTTTCAGCAAGGAGGCTGTGGATTCCATAATGAAGCGCGGATATGATGCCGCGCTGGCCAATGCCGAGGCTCTTGCCCGGGTGAAGGAAAAGGTCGGGGACCACGAGAAGACCCTTCAGGCTCCCAGGGCCGTGGACATCACGAAAGAAGGCGTGATAATCTCCCAGATACGTTTCAACGGGGTGGATGAGGAAGATGCCCGCTATCTTCGCCGGGAAATCCGTATAAAGGAAGGGAACGAAGTGATGGCACCGCAGATAGACGAGGCCGTGTGCAGGCTTTTCTCGATGGATGCCTTCGAGTCCGTGAACTACACCCTTTCCAAGGATGGGGATGAGTATGTGCTGATATTCAACTGCAACAAGGGCCCGGTGCACAGGATAGGCGGTGCCGGACGTGGCGATACCGAGGAACTCGTGGCCGCAATGTTGAACGTAGGACTGAACGTGAACAAGCTCCGTGGCTCCCGTCTGGATTTCGAGGGGCGGGTCGGCAACCGCTCGTATGCTTTGCTCAAGTATTCGTTCACCGCACCTTTGTTCCCCACCTTCAACCTCGAAGGGAAGTGGGGCTCCACCAACGCCAAGATTCTCAAGGACCAGTTCAATTACCAGAGCGGGTTCCGTACCTTCGCCCTGGACGGTTATTTCTCCGGGATGCGCCTGGAGAATTTCGATTTCCGCGCCGGCGCGAAATACGAAAGATACAGGGTGGATTCCTGGCTGACCGATTCCGGTAATTCCGTCCCTCTCAGCCAGATGCAGCTCAAGGGCCAGGGCTTCGGATCCATCTACTTCAACCTGCGGCACTATACCCTCGACGACCTGTACTTCCCTTCGAAGGGCCTGGACGTAGGAGTGGATTTCCAATATCTTCCCTGGAGCGGCCGCACCAAGATGCTGGGTATGGATATCAGGACCGTGTTCCCTATGAATCCTTGGCTGTCCCTTCTGCCCGAATTCTATTTCCGTTCCCTCATCGACGCTTCGAAAGAGAACCTCTTCCACGCCAATTACGTGGGCGGTGCCTTCAGAGGCCGGTATCTCGAGAATCAGATGCCCTTCGCGGGTTTCAACCATATGGTCCCCGCCAAAGACTTCGCCATGGTGCTCAACCTGGATCTGCGTGCAAGGCTGGCGAAGAACTTCTACACCAGCCTGATCGGGTCCTGCTTCGTGGATGACGATGTGCTGCCGACCTCCTTCGCCCAGCTGGCTCCTACCTACCTCGGAGCCGCCCTGGAGCTTGCCTATGACTCATTGGTCGGCCCTGTCCGCGCCCGTCTGCAGTGGTCTGATTTCCGTGGCTGGAGCGGCTACGTGGGGATAGGTTTTGATTTCTAGGATATGAATGAAGTTCTGGATAAACTTGAGGCCCTTTGCGCCAAGCGCGAATATTGCGTGTCCGATATCCGCCGCAAGGCCATCGAGCGCCTGGATGGCGACCGGCAGGCTGCCGAAGAGCTGGTGCAGTCGCTTATCGGGAACAAGTTCGTTGATGATGCGCGCTATGCTTCTGCTTTCGCCCGCGAGAAGTCTGGTCTGCAGGGCTGGGGCCCCATCAAGATCCGTTTCCAGTTGCGTGCCAAGGGGATTTCCGACAGCATCATCACCGAGGCCTTGTCCGAAATCGACGGCACCAAAGCCCGCACCCGTCTCGAGAAGCTTCTCGAGAACAAATGGCGTTCCCTTTCGGACGACCCTCAAGGCCGCCTCAAACTGATCAAATTCGCCCTCTCCCGCGGCTACGAGTACGAAGACACCGAACCCCTGATCAAACGCATTACCTCCGCCTAGGTATTTTCTTCCGGCCGGTGAGTCCAGCCCCTGGCGGGACTCCGCTCCCTTCGGTCGCTCCGGCCCCTCCCAGCGTTTCCTGCGTGGTCTGCGACCACTTGTCTCCGCCGGGCCCCTCCCCCTATACCTGTCCGTGGGTGGACAGGCCCGCCAGGGGCTGGCTCCCGGCCGTATGGTCCACCGCGGCAGGAAAAGCCGCGGTGAGGGCAGGCGCACCCCGGGGGGCGTGGTTGGGCGGAAACGAGCGTGCTGCGTAAGTTGCTGAGAGACAGTAGATTACTTAATCAAGGCTGCTTCAAATCGAGCAGCCCTGATTGCGTAACGCGCTGAAGGACAGCTGTTTACGCAGCACGGTCAAAACGCCAGGCTTTACCTTTCGGGAAATGTCCACCCCGTCGCGGAAGAAACCGCCGGACAATCTGCCCGGACGTTAGAATAACAGCAGTGCGGGCAGAAATATGCCGGAAAATCTGCCTAGACTGGAAATACCGCGGCGAGCGAAAGCCTAGCGGACGGGGAATGCAGGTACCGGGCCCCTTTTTCTTTGGGGCCCGGACCTGCCCTTTCCCCGCCGCGGAAGGAAAAGCCGCGGTGTGGCGTCAGCGGGGATTCGAAAACGACTTTAGGCTATCTGGGGACGGCCAGGACGGGAAGGCTTTTCTTCGTCGAGGGACTTCTGCTCGGGCATCTTGCCCTCCTGCATACTCTTCCACGCTTTGCGGTGCTCCCAGATGTCGATAGCGGCAAAGATGGCAGCACGCATAGAGCGGGGATCCGCTTCGTCGCGGCCCGCAAGCTCGAAAGCAGTGCCGTGGTCGGGGGAAGTACGCACTACGGGAAGGCCGGCGGTATAGTTCACGCCGTCCTCGAAAGCGATGGCCTTGAACGGGGCGAGGCCCTGGTCGTGATACATCGCAAGCGTAGCATCGAACTGCTCGTAGTGACCCATTCCGAAATAACCGTCAGGGGAGAAAGGCCCGAAAGCCATTATACCCTCCTGGGTGGCCCTGCGTATGGCGGGGATTATGATCTCCTGCTCTTCGGTGCCCAGCAGCCCGCTGTCGCCGCTGTGGGGATTGAGGCTGAGCACGCCTATCCTGGGGTTGCCTATGCCGAAATCCTGCTCCAGCGACTGCTTCATCAGGCGGAGCTTGCTCACTATCTTATCCTCGGAGATAGAGGAGGGAACGTCCTTGAGGGGGATGTGCCCTGTAACGACACCGACTTTCAGGCGCTCGCTTATCATAAGCATGGTCACGTCCTTCACGCCGAAGGCCTCCTGGAGGAACTCGGTATGGCCGGGGAAACCGAAGCCCTCGGCCACTATGGCTTTCTTGTTGATGGGGCCCGTCACCAGCACGTCGATGGTGCCGGCCTTGAGGTCGCGCACCGCCCATTCGAGCGCGGTGATTGCAGCTTTGGCGGAATCGGCGGTGGCTCCGCCCGGTTCGGCGAACACGTTGTCGGGCAGGCATCCCACAATGTTGACCCTCTTCTCGTGAGCTTCCGCTGCCGAAGAAATGGCATTGGTGTCCATCTGCTCGATTTCGGGGATGGATTTGCGGTAGAAGCTGAATATTTTGCTCGACCCGTAAACCACGGGGGTGAGCATATCTAGGATGCGGGGGTCGCTGAGTGCCTTGATGATTACTTCGTAACCAATTCCGTTGCTGTCGCCCTGGGTGATACCCACTACAAGTTTGTGTTTCATATATCCAATGTGTTTTCTTCTTCGTTGACATAACCCTCGTCCTGGGGGAGGGGACTCTTGCCGTAGGCTGCCACCGCAAGGCGGTCGCAGCGCTCGTTCTCAGGATGCCCCGCGTGCCCTTTCAGCCAGTGGAAGTGCACGTTGTGCTTCCTGTACAAGGGCACGAAACGCAGCCACAGGTCCTGGTTCTTCTTTTTCTTGAAGCCCGTGGCGAGCCAGTTGTCGAGCCACTTTTCCTCGACTGCCTTCACCACGTAGGAAGAATCGCTCCACACCTCCACGTCGGCCTTCTCCCATTTGATGGCTTCCAGCCCCATTATCACCGCAAGCAGTTCCATCCGGTTGTTGGTAGTGCGGGCAAAGCCTCCGGAAAGCTCCTTGCGAAGATTTCCGCAGATCAGTACTGCGCCCCATCCGCCGGGCCCGGGGTTTCCGCTGGCCGCTCCGTCGGTGTAGAGGTATATGGTCTCTTTTCGTGCCATTTTCAACAAAAATAACTATTTTTGTAAGATTATGAATGATAAAAAGCTCAATATTCTCGTAACAGGTGCCAACGGACAGCTTGGAAGATGCCTCCGCGATGAGAGCCGCGGCAGCCGGAACCGCTACATCTTTACTGACGTAAGCGAGCTGCCCGGGCTGGAAACCACGTACCTGGACGTATGCAACGGCGATGCTCTCGACATAGTCGCCGATTCCGAGAATGTTGACGTCATAATCAACTGCGCAGGCTATACCAACGTGGACAGGGCCGAGGATGAGACACATCTCGCCGACCTGCTTAACCACGTGGCCGCGGCCAACCTTGCCGCCACCGCCCGCCGGAGGGGTGCAACCCTGATCCACATTTCCACCGACTACGTGTTCGGCGGAGATTCCTGCACTCCCATAAAGGAAGATGCGGCCCCGGCCCCCCTGGGGGTGTACGGCGCCACCAAGCTGGCAGGGGAGGATGCGGTAAGGGCTTCTGCCTGCCGCTATATCATTATCCGCACTGCCTGGATGTATTCCGCGTACGGGAAGAACTTCTTCAAGACTATGCTGAGCCTGACTGCATCCCATCCTTCCATAAAGGTGGTCTGCGACCAGACGGGCACTCCCACCTACGCTCCCGACCTGGCCCGTTTCATAGTGGGAATCATCGACGGGGGCAAACTCGGCCATACCGGCTTATACAACTATACGGGAGAAGGAGTCTGCAGCTGGTACGACTTCGCGCACGCCATCTGCAAGCGCGCCGGCAACAAGTGCCAGGTGAATCCCTGCCGCAGCGAGGATTATCCCACCAGAGCCCGCCGGCCCCATTATTCTGTGCTGGACAAGAGCCTGGTAAAATCCGTCTTCGGAGTCTCCATCCCACATTGGACCGATTCCCTGGACAAATGTTTTCAAGAACTGGATAATGACAATTGAGCGTACCTCCATATCTGACGTAGTGATACTGCATCCCCGCATTTTCGAGGATGCAAGGGGCTATTTCTTCGAGTCTTTCAACGAGAAGGAATTCGCCTCGCTGCTGTATCCCGTGCACTTCGTGCAGGACAATGAAAGCAAATCCTGTCACGGAGTGGTCCGGGGGCTCCACTACCAGAAGGGAGATAGCGCCCAAGGTAAGTTGGTACGTGTAATAAAAGGAGAAGTTCTCGACATCGCCGTAGATATCCGCGTCGGCAGCCCCACTTTCGGCAAGTGGGTGGGCGTCAGGCTCTCGGAGCAGAACGCCTCGCAGCTGTTCATCCCCCGCGGATTCGCCCACGGATTCTGCGTGCTGAGCGAGGAAGCGGTGTTCCAGTACAAGTGCGACCGTTTCTACGACCCTGCGGCCGAAGGAGCAATAGCCTGGGACGATCCCGACCTGGCTGTCGATTGGGGCATTCCCGCCAAGGATGTGCTGCTTTCCGAAAAGGACAGACATCACAGGAGGCTCAGGGACATCCCCGCGGGAGAACTTTTCGAATACGGTAAGGATTTATATCGATGAAAAAAGTCGCTATTCAAGGGTATTCCGGCTGTTTCCACGAAGAGGCCGCAAGGCGTTTCTATGCCGGCATAGGCGAGGACGCGCTCCAGATTGTGGAGTGCGACACCTTCGACGGACTGTACACGGCAATGGCTTCGCATAAGGCGGATTCCGCCGTGATGGCAATCGAGAATACCGTTTCCGGCGGACTCCTCCCTAACTTCGACCTGCTGCGCAAGAATCCGCAGCGCATCAAGGGAGAGGTCTTCCTGCGCATAGAGCAGAACCTTATGGCCCTGCCAGGCCAGAAGCTGGAGGACATCAAGGAGGTCCGCACCCACTATATGGCCATCAACCAGACCCGCGAGTTCTTCAAGGACTGGCCCGGAATCCGTCTGGTGGAGTCGGAAGATACCGCAAAGTCGGCCGCCCAGGTCGCAGGGGAGAAGCTGGAGGGAGTGGGCGCAGTGGCATCCAAACTGGCGGCCCAGCTCTATGGCCTGGAGATTCTCGCCCCCGGCATAGAGACCTACAAGCAGAATTTCACCCGTTTCCTGATAATGGATCCGGATCTCGCCGTGCAGGAGAAGGATATAGACAAAGCCTCCCTTTGTTTCACCCTGCCCCATACTCCGGGATCCCTGGCCCACATACTTACCATACTCTCGTTCTACGAGATGAACCTCACCCGCATCCAGTCCCTGCCCATCCCCGGGAAGGAATGGCAGTACTTCTTCTACGCCGACATAAAGTTCGCATCCTACGGAAGATACCAGCAGGCCCTTGCAGCAGTGAGGCCCCTTATAGATGAATTCCAGATACTGGGAGAATATAAATCCGCCCTATGATCATACAAGCAGCCCGACGTACCGAGAGCGTCAAAGAGTACTATTTCTCGAAGAAGAACCGCGAAATCGCCGAATTGAATGCCGATGGCAGGACCGAACCCATCATCAACCTGGGCATAGGTTCCCCTGACGGACGTCCTCCGCAGGCCGCCATCGACGAGCTCTGTGCCACCGCAGTCCAGAACGGAGTGCACGCCTACCAGAGCTACACCGGTATCCCCGAACTCCGCAAGGCATTCGCCGGATGGTACGACCGCTGGTATGGGGTTGAACTGGATCCTGCCAAGGAAATCCAGCCCCTGACCGGTTCCAAGGAAGGAATACTCATCACCTCCCTCGCCTTCCTGAACAAAGGCGACAAGGTGCTGGTCCCGGATCCGGGCTATCCTACCTACAGCTCCGCCGCCCGTCTTTGCGAGGCGGAGATAGTCTATTACGACCTGGTGGAATCCCGCGGCTGGCAGCCTGACCTGGAGGCCCTGGAAGCATCCGACCTTAGCGGAGTGAAGATGATGTGGACCAACTATCCCAATATGCCCACGGGCGCGCCGGCCGATCCCGGACTCTACGAGAAACTGGTGGACTTCGGCCGCAGGCACGGAATACTTATCTGCAACGACAATCCCTATAGTTTCATACTGACCGAGAACCATTATTCCATACTTTCGGTGCCCGGCGCAAAGGACTGCTGCCTGGAACTCAACTCGCTCAGCAAGGCCCACAACATGGCCGGCTGGCGTCTGGGAATGGTCGCGTCCTCGGCAGATGTAATCTACGAAATACTCAAGGTGAAGAGCCAGCTCGACTCCGGCATCTTCCGTCCCCTCCAGCTCGCGGCCGTGGAGGCCCTGGCCCAGGGTCCGGAATGGTTCAAGGAGCTGAACGCCGAATATGAGCGCAGGCGCGTGGCGGCCGGGAAGCTTTTCGATGCCCTAGGAATCAAGTACAATCCTGCATCGCAAGGCCTCTTCCTCTGGGGAAAGGTCCCGGAAGGAGTCGATCCTGTGGCCCTTTCCGACAAGCTCCTGCACGAGGCCGGAGTGTTCATCACCCCCGGTTTCATCTTCGGACATAATGGCGAAAAATATATGCGCGTGTCGCTCTGCGCAACCGTAGAAAAGCTTGGCAGGGCGCTCGAAAAAATAAAAGCAGTGATATGAATGTAGGTATAGTAGGTCTCGGACTGATCGGCGGTTCAATGGCCATCGACCTCAAGGCGCGGGGCTTCGCTTCGCGGGTGATAGGCGTCGAGAACGAGAAAGTGAACGCCGCAGCCGCCATGAAGATTGGCCTCGCAGATGAAATACTTCCTCTCGAGGAGTGCGTGGCTGCGGCGGACATACTGGTGCTGGCCGTGCCGGTAGATGCCGCAACGCGCCTGCTGCCCCGGGTACTGGATATGATCGCCGGTACGGAAAAGATTGTCATAGACGTATGTTCCGTCAAGCAGAGTATGTGCCAGGTGGCTTACGGCCATAAGGGCAGGGACAGGTATGTCGCCACCCATCCTATGGCTGGTACGGAGTATTCCGGACCTTGGGCCGCGATGCCCGGTCTCTTCGATTCCCGCGCCTGCATTTTCTGCGATGTCGAGGAATCCTCTCCCAAGGCCGTACGCGAGATAGAGCGCCTCTACGATGCCCTGAATATGCGCGTCACCTATATGCGCAGCGATGCTCACGATATGCACGTAGCATATGTCTCGCACATATCCCACATTACTTCCTTCGCCCTTGCACTTACCGTACTGGACAAGGAAAAGGACGAGAAGCATATATTCGACCTGGCTTCCGGAGGTTTTTCCTCCACGGTCCGTCTTGCCAAGAGCAGCGCCGATATGTGGGTGCCCATCCTGGCGATGAATCGCGACAACGTGCTCAGGGTTATCGATACCTACATCGAAAAGATGAAGGAGTTCCGCGATGCTATCGACGCCTACGATTCGGATAAGATTCGGGAACTTATAGACGAAGGAAACAAGATTAAGAGAATAATACGATAATGGCAAACAAATTGGACCTTGTACCGCTGAACGACTGGGGATTCTTCCATCTCCCGCCGCGCCCCTGCGTTATCGCGGGCCCTTGCAGCGCTGAAAGCGAAGAGCAGATCATCGAGACCGCCGAAGGTCTCAAGGCCGTGGGCATCAACGTGTTCCGTGCCGGAATCTGGAAACCCCGCACCCATCCGGGCTGCTTCGAGGGCGTCGGCGCCCCCGGCCTAAAGTGGATGCAGAAGGTGAAGAAGGAGTATGGGATGAAGATATGCACCGAGGTCGCCAGCGAGAAACACGTGTTCGAGTGCCTGAAGTATGGAGTGGATATGGTCTGGCTCGGTGCCAGGACCACCGCCAATCCCTTCCTCGTGCAGGAAATTGCCGAGGCCCTGCGCGATACCGACATCCCCGTGCTGGTGAAGAATCCGGTCAATCCCGACCTGGACCTTTGGATAGGCGCCTTCGAGCGCCTGAATGCCCAGGGCATACGCAAGCTGGGCGCAATCCACCGCGGGGTTTCATCCGCCGCAAAGATCAAGTACCGCAATGATCCCCAGTGGGATATGGCGGTGGAACTTCGTGCCCGCTACCCCGAACTGCCGCTCTTTGCCGATCCCAGCCATATGGGAGGAAAGAGGGACTATCTCCAGGAACTCTCCCAGAGGGCTATGGACCTCGGTCTGGAGGGACTGATGATAGAGTCGCACTGCAATCCTTCCTGCGCCCTGAGCGATGCTGCACAGCAGCTTACTCCTTCGGAGCTGATAAAGTTGCTGGAGAGTCTGGTGGTCCGTGATGCGGTTACGATGGACGAACAGTTCAACGACGAGTTGCGTCAGCTTCGTGCCCAGATCGACGTTATCGACGAGAATCTGATCTATACTCTTGCTTCGCGTATGAAAGTGAGCCGTGCCATTGGTTCGCTGAAGAAGCGCAACAGCGTTGCGATAGTGCAGCCTGGCCGCTGGGACGCCGTACTCGACAAAGTAGGCGCTTCCGCCTTAAACTACGGCCTCGACCCCGAGTTCGTCAAGCGCATCTTCAACCTGATACACGACGGCTCGGTTGCCGAGCAGAATAAATAATCATCTTCACAAATAGAAAAAGTCGGCAAACCTGCCGACTTTTTCGTCGAGAAGAGGCGACTCGAACGCCCGACCCCCACGTCCCGAACGTGGTGCGCTACCAACTGCGCTACTTCTCGAAAACAAAAGCGCGGATATTAACCGCGCTTCGTTTTAGTTTTTTTAGGAAAGCTTTCCGATGTACAGCGCGATACCGCTCTTGAGGTTGGAAGCCTTGTTCTTGTGGATGACGCCCTGCTTTGCAAGTTTGTCGATCATCGCGAAAACCTTGGGAGCTTCGGCCTCTGCGGCTTTCTTATCGGTAGTTGTACGGATAGCGCGGATGGCGTTCCTGGTAGTTTTTGCATAATACCTGTTATGCATTTTCCGCCTTTCGCCTTGGCGATTGGCTTTTTCTGCTGATGCGTTATTTGCCATTGTTATACTTTTTAAAATTTCTTGTAGTGGGTAGGAGAATCGAACTCCTATTGCAGGAATGAAAATCCTGAGTACTAACCGTTATACGAACCCACCAGCATTTCAAAGGAGTGCAAAGGTACGAATATTTTTTTATTCCGCAACTAATTTTCGTCCTTATTTTGTTTCCACTCCCACGAATACAGCAGAGACTCTACCTGACGGAGGTACTGGCGCTTATCGTATTTAGGCGCATAGACGAAGGCGTCGCATACGATGACATATATGCCGTCGGGGCTGTAGAATGCGTGCGACACGAAAGGACCGCCCATATAATCGTTTGCGACTTCCCAGTAACCGCGGGTCTGCGCCAGGCTGCGTCCGTTGTATTTGATGTATTCTACATAGGGAGTAGGGATGGTACCCGTGGTCATATAGGTGTTGTCGAACATTCCGGGCACGTTGTTGCGCAGCACCTCGTTGCGATGGGCGATTATGTTGTCGCGGCTGAAGTCGGAACTGTTGCCCAGGGCCGGATAACGATATACGAAAACTCCCTGGATGGTGTACTGCTTCTCGTCGGCAATCCAGATGAAGTCGGAAGTCTTCTTCTTGAACTTATATCCGGTAGGGAAGTGCAGACCTCCGCCGAAAATGCCCTCCACCATATTGTAGAGAGGTTTTTCCTCATAGCGCATAGTGTTGCGTATCACGCGGTTGCGCTCAGCCTGCTCGATGAAGGACACGATCTTCTTGCCCTCCTTGTCCAGCAGGTCGGCAGCGGTCGCGGAGTCGGGCGCAGCAATCTTGACCACGGCCTGGGGAGTGGCCCAGACATCCCTCAGGAACTTGACGCCGGTAGTGGCGACCTGGGGGTCGATGTCGAAGAACACCACGTTGCGGTGGACTTTGAAGATATCGCCGAATCCGCCGTGGGTCACGTTGGCCAGCGAGTAGAGAGGCTCTCTCATAAGGAACCAGGGGCAGTCGCAGGCGAGCAGTTCGCGCACGGAATTGCCCGCGGCGCCTTCCCAGTCGGCCTTCTCTATGACCACCAGCACTTCCCCGGCCTTGCCGCTGACATTGGGCAGCAGCGCCGGATGGTTTCCTCCGCAGGACCAGAGTGCGAAGAGGGTTAGAAAGAGTGAAATAATCCTTTTCATATCGTCAATGTATTAATCTTCCTATATCGTTGCCGAACGCCAGCATCATCAGGGCGAGCAGCAGTATCATTCCGACTATCTGGGCCCCGACCATGAAGCGGTCGGAGGGCTTGCGCCCGGTGATTATCTCGAAGAGCAGGAACACTATGTGTCCGCCGTCGAGTCCGGGGATGGGCAGCAGGTTCATAACTCCCAGCATTATGGAGAACAGGCCCAGCAGGAAAACGAACTGGTACCAGTCCCAAACCGAGGGGAAAACCTGGCCTATGGCTATGAAACTCCCCACGGACTTATAAGCCCCGGAGGAGGGAGTGGCGAGGAGCCTGAGGTCGCGGAGGTACCCGGCGATGGTGCTGCCGGTGAACTTTATTCCGGCGGGGATGGACTGAAGGCCCTTGTACTTGATGGTTTCCAGCCTGGGAGTCTTCATATACACCCCGATGCGTCCGGCGCTGTCCACCTGCACCTTCGATACGAGGGTGTCCGCATCGCGCAGCACCCGGATTCCTATTTCCTGTCCGGGATAGCGGGCGAGCAGTTTCCTGGCATCCTGCAGATATTCCACTTCCTCTCCGCCGACCGCGATGATATCGTCCCCGCGGCGAAGGTCCCTGCCGGCATTCAATCCTTTGGCATCTACCGAATCCACGCAGAAGGGGATGGCCAGGTCGAACATCGCCTGGGAATTGAGGACTTCCCCGAGCATGGCCCCGTCGATGTAGAGGGTGATGGTGTCGTTGCCGCGGAGGATGTGAGCCTGACGCACGTTCCTGCGGGCCAGGTCGGCCTGCAGCATCCCGAAATTCCCGGGAACGTAGTTGTCGAAGGAGAGGATTTCGTCCCCCGGACGGAAGCCCATCTCGACGGCAAGCTCGTTGGGATAGATCTTGTTACCCTCGTTGGGGATGTAGCTCTGACCCCAGACAGCCATTATGATGCTGAATGCCACTATGGCGAAGATGAAGTTGTAGAGCACGCCTCCCGCCATTACCAGCAGACGCTGCCAGGCATTGTGGGAGCGGAATTCCCAGGCCTGAGGCTCGCGCTTCATCTGGGAAAGGTCCATGCTCTCGTCTATCATTCCGGATATCTTGCAATATCCTCCGAAAGGAAGCCAGCCTATGCCGTACTCGGTCTGCCACTGCAGGGCCTTGGGGCAGAGCCTGGTGAACCATTTGCTGCGTTTGGTGCTGAAGAGGAAGCGCCCTCCGGCATCGAAGAAGAGAAAGAACTTCTCGACCCTGATGGAGAACAGTTTCGCAAAGGAAAAGTGCCCGGCTTCGTGCACTATGATCAGTATGGACAGCGCAAGGAGTACTTGCAGGAATTTCATTAAAAAGACCATTATCGGACGGCTTCCCGGACTTTAGCGGCAACTTCGGAATGGGTGGCGAAGATGTCGTCGGGCGTAGGGTCTGCAACAAAATTCACGCCAGCGAGCGCCTGCTCGCACAGACGCGCGATGTCGTAGAATCCTATCCTGCCTTCCAGGAAGGCGGCGACGGCGATTTCATTTGCGGAATTAAGTGCGCAGGGAGCGTTCCCACCACGCCCTATGGCCTCGTATGCAAGGCCCAGGCAGGGGAAACGGTCGATATCCGCTTCGCTGAAGGAAAGACTGCCAATCTGTCCGAAATCGAGCTTCTTGTTGCCGACGGTGATCCTGGCGGGGAAGCTGAGCGCAAAGCCTATGGGCTCCCTCATATCCGGGCTTGCCAGCTGGGCTATTACCGCACCGTCTTCGAATTCCACCATGGAATGGATGATGGATTCGGGATGCACCACCACGTGGATGCGTTCGGCCGGCACGTTGAAGAGCCAGCGGGCCTCCATCACCTCGAAACCCTTGTTCATCATCGTGGAGGAATCTATCGTGACCTTCGCACCCATGTTCCAGTTGGGGTGCTTGAGGGCCTGGGCTGCCGTGGCGGCCGCGATCTTCTCCTTTGACCAGGTGCGGAAAGGGCCTCCGGATGCGGTGAGATGTATCTTCTCCACTGCATTCCCTTGGGCGCCGAGCAGGCACTGGAATATGGCCGAGTGCTCGGAATCCACGGGAAGTATCACTGCAGAATGCTCGCGCATAGTGCGGGTGACTATGCTGCCGGCCGCGACCAGGGTTTCCTTGTTCGCGAGGGCTACTATCTTCCCGGCTTCCAGGGCGGCGAGGGTAGGGCGCAGGCCGCTGAATCCGACCATCGCACCTACGACTATGTCCACGTCCTCCGCCGCTGCGAGCGAGCACAGGCTGTCTATGCCTGCGAACACCTTGCTGTCGGTTCCGGAAAGGGCTTCGGAGAGTTCCTGATAGCGATTCTCGTTGCAGATTACCACGTTGTTGACGTCGAATTCCCTGGCTTGTTCCGCAAGCAGGTCCACGCTGTTGAGGGCAGAGATGAGTTCCACTTCGAAAAGGTCCCTGTGCTGCCGGACTATGTCCAGGGTCTGGGTGCCTATGGATCCGGTGGAACCGAGTATTGCTATCTTTCTTTTCACTCTCGGGAGATGTTAGAATTTGCAGTATCTGGCGGGGTCGACGCTCTCGCCCTGATACCAAAGTTCGAAGCGCAGATGGTCCCCGGAAGTAAGGCCTCCGGTGCTTCCCACCAGGGCCACGGGGGTGCCGGCGCTCACTTTGTCACCGACTTTGCGCAATAGTTTCTGGTTATGTTTGTAGAAGGAGATGATTCCGCTCTCGTGCTGTATCGCCAGGGAATATCCGGAAGCATCCGTCCAATCCGCGAATATGACGGTCCCGTCCAGGACCGCGCTCACGACTGCCCCCGCCGGGGCGGTGATGTCCACTGCGGGATGCAGCACGGCATCGAAGGGCTGGGAGATGGTCCCCTTCAGAGGGGAGAAGAAGTGCTGCCCTTCGAGGGGGAGCTCCCTTTTGCGGTCGGAAACGCTGAACTGCTCGGTATTGCTGACGGTTGTGCGTAGCAGGGAATCCCCGCGTATGATTTCGGCATCGCTGAGTTTGCGCAGATACTCCCTCGTGTTTCCGCTCAGCAGGCTGTCGGCCTTGAGACTCTCTTCGCCTGCAAGTATGCGGCTGAGGTTCCCTGCATAGATGGCCCAGCGGGTCATCTCGTTTTCGAGGGAATCTATCTTGAGCGCGTTGGCAATGGCCCCGCGCTTGAAATGGTCGTCAGGATAACCGGGAATGGTGGTGCGGAGGGGAGTGAAGGAAATGACGGACCAGGCGAGAAGCGACACAAGGATGATAGCCGTGACTGCTATCCCCACGCCTCCTATCCTGGAGAACCTCCAGAACCTTATCCGCTGATGGGTACGGTCTTCCACCAGGGACAGTCTGTAGAGCTTATTCCAATCCGCAAAATTTCTTTTTCCCATATTATTCGTAAATTTGCACCCTGATGGACAGGATGATCGGTATTGATTACGGACGCGCCAGAGTGGGCGTCGCAATGAGCGACCCGCTCGGAATATTCGCATCTCCGCTCGAAACCGTAGTGTCTGCAAAGATAATAGAATATCTTCAAAAATTGACTACTTCCGAGAGGGTAGTTCGTTTCGTGGTCGGCTATCCGGTCAATTTGGACGGGAGACCTTCCGAGGCGGCCTCCGACGTGGACGTGTTCCTCAGGCAGCTCGCCAAACACTTCCCTTCCATACCCGTGAGCCTGGAGGATGAGCGCTTCACCTCCGTGCTTGCCCACAGGGCTATGATAGACGGCGGAATGAAGAAGAGCGAGCGCCGCAAGAAGGAGTCGGTCGACAAGATCAGCGCGGCAATCATCCTGCAGAGTTATTTGGACAAGAAGAAATGATCAGACCTATTTACCTGTACGGTTCCGGCGTGCTCCGCGAGAAAGCGGCCCCGGCCGAACTTGAGAAGAAAGAAGAAATAAAGCAGCTGGTTGCCGACCTCTGGGACACCCTCGCCGACAGCGAAGGTTGCGGCCTTGCGGCTCCGCAGATAGGGGAGAGCACCCGCGTAGTGGTCGTGGACGGCGACGTGATGTCCGACATCTATGACTATCTGAAGGGCTTCAAGCGTACTTTCATCAATCCCGAGATACTTGAGGAAAGCGAAGAGAAAAGCACCTACAACGAAGGCTGCCTCAGCATCCCCGGCGTGTATTGCGACGTGGTCCGCCCCAAGAAGATAAAGGTCGCGTACTATGACGAGAACTTCGAAAAGAAGGTCGAGGAGTTCGACAACTTCGCGGCCCGTATGGTGCAGCACGAGTTCAGCCACCTCGACGGAGTGCTTTTCACCGACCTCGTGGCGCCTATACGCAAGAAGCTTGTAGTCAAGAAGCTACAAAAAATCTCGTCAGGAAGGGTCCCGACGAGATATAAATCCAAAATCCGTTAATATCAGTTCTTGATTTCCACTCCTCCGAATCCCACCGAGCCGGTGAGGATTACGACGGGGCTGCCTTCCTGTACCCTGAGGCGGCGGTTGTCCGAAACTCCTCCGAATCCGCTGGTGACGGCAACCTTGACGGCCATTCCGTCAGGCACTATGATCGTGACTCCGCTGAAACTGACGTTGAGGTCGATGAAGGTCTCGCCTTCGACGATGGCACCCCTGAGGTCGAGGGTGAGGGCTCCGAAGGAAGAATCCACCTCGGCACCGTCGAACTTCTCGCCGGAGAAAGACAGGTACTGCTTTCCGAAGCTGGAAGTGACGCTGCGTATGTCCTTGCCTTCGCGGGATATGGTCTTATAGTCATAGACCTTCGATTTGTGGCAGCAGCCGCTGTTGCAATTGTTGATGAAAAGCAACTGGACACCGAGTCCTATCACTATGACCGCAAGGGCCATCTGCCACATCATGCTCCAGTCTATGATGTCGCGTGCTGCAAGCAGCAGCAGTACGCCTATGCCCAAGCCGATGCAGGGGCCGACTTTGTCGTTGTCCGAGAAGAGTGCGCAAAGGCAGGGAATGATGATGAACAGGGTCCACCATCCTCTGGTGGAGAACTCGAAACAGAGCACGCCGAGGATGTTCAGTATCCAGAGCACGCCGGCGGCTATAAGCGCAAGGCCTATAAAGAACTTGAATGATTGTTTCATATTATCGTTTTTTTCCAAGGTCTGCAAAAATAGTGCAAAACTATTAAATTTGTATATTTGTAAGTTAAACACTAATACTATGGGAGCATTTCACGCATATGACATCAGAGGAATCTACAATGTGGATTTCGATAAAGATACCGCCTACAAGGTAGGCTATTTCCTTCCTTCCCTGCTCGGGACCGACAAAGTCCTGGTAGGCCGCGACTGCCGCGTATCCTCTCCTGAGGTGCACGATTACCTTATCAAAGGCATCACCGACGCAGGTGCGGATGTCGATGATATCGGCCTCAGCAGCACCCCGCTCGTGTACTTCGGCACCGCCAAGTACGGCTATAAGGCCTCGGTGCAGATCACCGCGTCCCACAACCCCGCCGAATACAACGGAATGAAGGTTTCCCGCGAGAACGCACTTCCCGTGGGACTCGACACCGGACTGGGGCAGATAAAGGCCTGGATAGAGGAAGGACGCCCCACGCCCAAGGCGGCCAAGCTCGGCAAGGTGACCGAAATCGACATCAAACCGGACTATATCAAGTTCCTGAAGCAGTACAAAGGCGATTTTAGCAATCTCAAGATTGCTTTCGATCTCTCCAACGGCATGGCCAACCTCTTCGCAAAGGAGATATATAAGGACGAGAATGCCGAGTGGCTCTTCGACACCATCGACGGCCGCTTCCCCAACCACGAGCCCAACCCGCTCATCCCTAAGAATGTGCAGCCTCTGAAGGATCTGGTCGCCAGGTGCGGTGCCGACCTCGGCGTTATCTACGACGGCGATGCCGACCGCGTGATGTTCGTCGATGACAAGGCCCGTTTCGTGGCCCCCGACCTCATCATCGCGATGATGGCCAAGTACTTCTGCGACGAAAGGGGAGAGAAGAATCCCCGCGTCCTCCAGGAAATCCGTTCTTCCAAGGCCGTGGGAGAGTATCTGCAGCAGTACGGTGCCGAAGTCCACACCTGGCGTGTGGGCCGTGCCTTCGCGGCTCCCAAGCTCCGCGAGATCGACGGCCTCTGGGGCGGCGAGCTGGCAGGCCACTATTATTTCAAGGATTTCTTCTATTCCGACAGCGGTATGCTCGCCAGCATAATCGTGCTGCGGATAGTATCCGCTCTCAAGCGTGCCGGAAAGAGCTTCAGCCAGCAGATAGACGAGCTTACCAAGTACAAGAATTCCGGCGAGGTCAATTTCCGCGTGGAAGACAAGGCCGGCGCTATGGAAGCGGTCAAGGCCCATTTCGAATCCGCCGAAAAGCCTAGTGTCGTGATGGATTTCGACGGATACCGTCTGGAGTTCCCCGACTGGTGGTTCAACATCCGTCCTTCCAACACAGAACCCTATCTCCGCTTCATCTGCGAAGCTACCACGGACGAAGTACTGGAAAAGAAAATTGCAGAAGCAGCCGCTATCATCGAGGGGCAGTTCGGAGGGAAGAGGGCATAGGCGGATGAGAAAAATCAGCATTCTGACTGCGATCCTGGCGTTCCTGCCCGTCCTGGCGGGGGCGCAGGAGCCGCGTATGAGCATAAGGGAGGCCGAGAAACTTATCCCCCGCGAGGTCCGAAGACCCGTAAAGTCGATGATTCCCGGGGACAAGCCTCTCGCCCACGACACCCTGGATACTTCCGATCCCGTAATCAAGATCGTCCTGCTGAACGACGGCACCTGGCATTATGTCAAGGACTTGCGTTTCCTTGCCGACAGCAGCGTATTCCGCAGGAACTGGAAAGAGAACGAACTGAACCCGTTCAGGACTCCGCTCCAGGACCTTCCCTTCCGTATCACCCTCTGCCTTGCAGATTCCAGCTCGCGTTTCTGCTGTCCCCGGCAGATAAAGGTATTCTCTCCCTTCGGATGGCGCAGGCGCCGCAATCATATGGGCGTGGATCTCCCCCTGCCTATGAGGACGCCGGTCTATGCCGCCTTCGACGGGAAGGTGCGATGCTCGATGTACAACCGCGGCTACGGCAACGTGGTAATCATACGCCACGCTTCGGGCCTGGAAACCACCTACGCCCATCTTGCCGAAAGGAGGGTTTCCGCAGGGGATTATGTCAGTGCCGGGGATGTAATTGGATTGGGCGGCTCCACAGGCCGTTCATCAGGCCCCCATCTGCATTTCGAAACCCGCTACGACGGTTATGCCTTCGACCCTCAGTGGCTGATAGATTTCGAGACGGGAGTGCTGCGCCACGGCTATTTCGTGCTCAAGCGCAAGTATCTCACCCCTACTTCGAAGTATTATCCTGAATCCGAGGAGGAGGAAGAGGAAATCTACAAGACCGAGGAGGAGGAACGCGCCGAAGCGGAGCGCATCGCCAAGGAAATGGCCGCGGCCCGTTACCACACAATCAAGGCCGGCGACAATCTCAGCCGTCTGGCAGTCAAGTACAACACCACGGTGAATGCCATCTGCAAGCTCAATGGCATCACACCTTCGACCACATTGAAAATAGGAAAAAAACTAAGAGTCAAGTAATATGAAAAAGAGCATTATCGCCCTCGTGGCCGTCCTGGCCGCCTCGGTGGCTTGCAATCGTCAGGCCCCTGAACTCTACACCATCGGAAATGGTTCCGGGATGGAAGTCAGCATTACCAACTATGGCGGACGCATAGTCTCGCTCGTGGTTCCGGACAGGGACGGCGTGCTTCGCGACGTGGTCCTGGGTTTCGATGACCTGAAGGACTACTATCCTTGCCGCAACAAGACCGATTTCGGAGCTTCGATAGGCCGCTATGCCAACCGCATCAAGGACGGCAGGTTCACCATCGACGGCAAGGAATACCAGCTCCCCCGCAACAACTTCGGGCATTGCCTGCACGGAGGCCGTAGGGGTTGGCAGTACCAGTTCTACAATGTCGTGGAGCAGAGTGCGGACAGAATCAAGCTCGAGCGCATCTCTCCGGACGGCGACCAGCATTTCCCGGGGAACGTGAAGGCTTACGTCACCTTCACGGTCACGGATTCCAATGCCCTCGACATCAGCTACGAGGCTGTCACGGATGCTCCTACCTTCATAAATATGACCAACCACGCCTATTTCAACCTCTCCGGTAATCCGGCGGAGCATTCGGTATGCGACGACTCCCTTTATGTGAACGCGTCGGCCTTCACTCCCGTCGATGCCACTTTCATGACCACCGGCGAGATACTCCCGGTCGAAGGTACTCCTATGGATTTCCGCAAGGCCAAGCTTATTGGACAGGATATCGATGCTGATTACGAGCAGCTGCACAACGGCCGTGGCTACGACCATAACTGGGTGCTGGATACCGCGGGGGATGAAAGCGTCCCCGCAGCCGAACTGTACTGCCCCGAGAGCGGCATAGTGCTGCAGGTCTTTACCGACGAACCCGGCATACAGATCTATTCCGGCAATTTCCTGGACGGCAAGGTCACCGGCAAGGGCGGTGTCCGCTACGGTTTCCGCCACGCCATCTGCCTCGAGACCCAGAAATTCCCGGATTCTCCCAACAAGCCCCAGTGGCCTTCGGCCCTGGTGAAGCCCGGGGAGACTTATACCAGCCACTGTATTTTTGCATTCGGAACCAGATAACCATATATGATGAAAAGACTTTTCTGCTTTCTGTCCTTGTTCCTGGCTGCGGCCTGCGGAAAGGGGCAGGAACCTGCCGGGAAGGTTGAGGATTCCATAGTCCTCTCCTCGGCTGAGAGCTATTCGATGGCGGCCAAGGGTGAAAGTGTCACCATTTCTTTCAGCTCTTCCGGCAATTGGACCTCTTCCGTTTCGGCGGATTGGATCAGCCTGACTCCCGCGTCAGGAGGGGCTGGACGCTGCGAGGCCATACTCCGCGCCAGCGCCAATCCTTCTTCCGAGGGGAGGCAGGCCACCCTGACCATTAGAACCGGATCCGCATCCGGGACCGTGAGCGTGTCGCAGGATGGCAGCATTCCCGACATATTCGAAGCGGACGTCCACGACCGCAAAGCCCCCTCGGGCGGCGAGAGTTTCTCCGTCGCGGTGAATACGAATATGGAGCTCAGCATAGAGGCTCCTTCCTGGGTGAGCGCCACGCGCAGCGCCGAGGGCTATGATTTCGTGGTTTCCTCCAACGAAACCAGCGGCTCGCGCACCGGCACGGTGACCATATCCACGCCCGTTTCCAGCAAGAAGGCATCTTTCGTCATAAAGCAGAAATCCGTCTATTCCCTTTACATCCTGGCCATAGGCAACAGCTTCTCCTGGGATGCGATGGAATACCTCTACCAGATACTCCGGGACCTGGGGTACAAGGATATCTTCCTGGGTAACCTATATATAGGGGGATGCACCCTGCAGACCCACGCCGGCAATCTTAACAACTATTCGAGTGCATACGAGTACCGCACGAACAACAGCGGCAGCTGGTCCAGCAAGAAAGACTTTGCCGCCAATGCCGCCCTGCGCGAGAGGGATTGGGATTTCGTGAGCATGCAGCAGGCCAGCGGATCTTCCGGAATGCCGGACACCTACGAGCCTTATCTATCTACCATAATCGAAAAGGTCAAGGCCTATTGCCCGGATGCCAGGCTGATGTGGCATATGACCTGGGCCTACCAGGGCAATTCCACGCACAGCGAGTTCTCCAAATATGGCAAGGACCAGATGACTATGTACAACGCTATAGTGAACTGTGTCAAGACCAAGGTGCTGGCTCACGACGAGGTGTCGTTCGTCATCCCTTGCGGCACGGCCGTGCAGAATATGCGCACCAGTTTCTATGGCGACAACCTCACCCGCGACGGATATCATATGTCCTACGATGTGGGCCGTCTGCTCACCGGTCTGATGTGGGCCAGGCAGATAACGGGCAAGAGCATAGCCGACGTTAGCTACAAGCCGTCTTCCTATACCTATACCGACAAGCTCATCTCTGCCATCAAAGAGGCGGTGGAGTCTGCCTACTCGACCCCTTATGCTGTCACGCAGTCATCTTACCCGGGTACTGGAGGAGGCGGTGGCAATACTCCCGAAGAGATAATGCGGAGTTACGGTTATGATCCGACCAATTATTCCGCCGTCACACTTCAGATAGCGCATAATGCCTACTGGAATTCCACCGAGAAATCTACGGTCATATCTGCCGCTACCGGTAGCACGGCCTCGAACCTGAACCAGTTCGCCGCTACGCAGATGTTCATCAAGTCCGAGATCCCCAACGGTTCGCTGATCGTGCTCAAGTCCGGCTTCCAGTATCGCCCCGAGGGGTGGGTCTCGCTTACTTCCAAGAACAACTCATCGTCCCGTCCCGGCAATACTACCACTCAGTTGGTCGAAGTGAACGATACCTGGTGGGCAAGCTGGAACTACAGGGCTTTCAACCTCGCCAAGCTCGGCAATCCCGGGCTTGACGCTGCAGGCCAGGCCGAACTCGACAACTGCTTCTACATCTTCACCCCCAAAAGAAACTAGCCCCGCCGCAGGGAAGAGGGACAGTATAAACGGACGAAAGGCCGGGACTTGCGTCTCGGCCTTTCTGCTCCCCCTGAAGTCGAATTGTTGAACTTATGGCGAGATTTCTGCCGGGTGGCAGAGTATATCCAAGGCAACCGCGAATGGCTGCTGCCTTTATTAGAGCAATAAAAACCGAGGGGGATAGAGTAGAGTGCCATTCGGCACAAGGTTTATGCACAACCTACATCAAGCACCTCTAATACTTGCGGTAGTGGCTTCGAACCTTGACGTTTTTGCCATTGCAAATTCGCGTGTGCGCCTTCACTTTGACAATCCGTTCAACCTCCACCCCAATGGAGATTTGAACAAGTTTGTTGTATGTTCTCCTTTTATTCATGTAGATTATTATTGGACTTGTAAGAACAACGCACCCCTTGTTTCAGTACCTCCCCCTCGGTTACGGTTCTGAGTAAAAAAACAGACATCCACTTAGAGGATAGATGTCTGTTCTGTTGCCCAATAATGTCATCTACATGACAATGCAAAGGTAATCATTTTTTTTCCACCGCCAAATTTCTTTTTTAAAATGTGATACCATAGTCCCCCTCAAATCTTTAAACATTTAATGCTCTTCCGTCCTCCCAGCAGTGCTAGCGTATGAAAGCTGTTCCGCGTATTTGTAGGACACCAAGCATAATAAGTGCCCCCTCTGAGTCATGAGTGTCTTTCGGAAGTTGACCAGAGATAAAAAATACTACTACACCTGTCACTTTTCCCCTGCTTCCAAACGGAGCCCCCAACCCTATTGCTCAGTTGGTCCTCGGCATCCTTGCTCAATTTAATTCGATGGAGCGTTCGTTGATCCGATCAAGAATGGAAAGCGGGTACAATCATTACCGTAGCCTTGGCGGCTAGGTTGGAAGAACGGTAGGTTAGCGGAATTAGAAGATTACGATGCCGAGGAAGTGGCAGACAATTCCAACCACGCCCAATACGATGGGGAGGACGGTGTAGGAAATGACATGAAGGAATGTGCCGAACTTGTCGCCGTAGGCTTCCTTCATCCTGTCGATTTTGCCAAGCCATTTGTTGTTCTTGAAGATTCTCAAGTATATGGTGAACAGACCATATACGATAAATAGGATACTGATAATGAGTTGTAGCATGGTGGGATTGATTTATTAGCAACTTTGCAATTCAAAGCGGACTTTGTCGAATCTGCGGGCGAGAAGATCCTCGCGGGAGATGACGAAATACAGAGCGCCGCCATCATAGAACATCAATTCGTTCTCATCGTCGGTCTCGACGGAATTGAACTGGAGGAGGAGCACGTCTTTCTGAAGGTCCGTCAGGATGCTATCCTGCGCCGGATCATCGTATCCGAGAAGACTTCCCTGCATTGTGGCAGGCAAATAACCAAGCCTCTGCATTGCGATTCCTTGCTCGTTCACAAACTTATAATTCATTTCAGGGTCTATCCGCACAAGATCCTCATAGCGGGGATAACTGTCCGAAACCTCTAAATGCAGGGGCGATTCTTTCAGCCGGTATCCTGCTTCCAGGCTATCCGGGAAATCGCAGCGGTGGAGCGGGCTGGCATCTTCATCAAAGTAGAGCACACGGACCGAATTCTCCGTTCCTTCCCAGTTCATCTCACTGAGCTCATAAAAGAAATACAGGTGTCCGGTTTTGGGCAGCAAAGATTTCGTGTCGTATTTCGACAGCTCGGCGCAGTCGAACTGAAGGAGAAGGGAAAGCGGCCTTCCGGCATCGTCCAGCGGCCATTCGAACCCATCCGGCACATCCGGGCACCCTCCATATTTTGATCCCCCGACAGGCAGATCCTTATCTTTGGAGAAGGGGATCTTCAGCTCTATGCAGTCCTTGCGCAGACGCTGCATTTCCTGCATTATAGTCTGAATCATCGATTCGTCCAGATTCTCATATTTATCCTGCTGACGTTTGATGAGTTTCCGGTACTCTTTCCAATATGTGAAGTACGAGTACATTTTATATCCCTCGATGGCAAGGAGGAGCAGCAGGTATTTGATGAAATGCGAAATCTTGCCGCTCACGCCGAAAACAATCGCTAGAAGGACGAGGATAACGGTGATGAGAGACAGGTTTCGTGGGTGAAGGATAACTCCCAGGAATTGCGGGAAGCTTTTCGCATTTCGTAATTCTTCGAGTATTATCCTGGTGGTCGACCCTTCGTCGGACGGCTTCTTGAACATGCGCCCGACCCACTTGCTGAACTTTCCTTTTTCGGACATGGGGGAAGATTATTTAAACTGTTTAGTCCAGGCAACTATTTTCCACTTGGGATCGTGTTCCATTATGTACTCGAAGGGCCTTGGATATGATTCATTATCAATGATTTCTTTCAAAAGCTTATCTACGGGTTTGGGGTCATAGACCTGCCAGATCATCTGGCATGTTCCGTCCCAGGTTTCACGTGCAAGGAATAACGCATTGGGATGTGCGGTGTCTCCTTTTATCTGTTCGGACAGGCTTTCGAGATAGTCGATTACCATTTTGGACTCGTCGGAAGTAGGCATGCCATTCTCCGCCAGTTCTTTGAGCTCCATTGTCAGAGTCAGTGTCCAGGCGAAGATATCTTTTGCTTTGAACTTTCTAAGAGCAGTGTTTACAACCGTGATGGCCGGCTTGCCGTCGATAGTGCTCTCCACGAGAGCATAGTAGTCTTTGGGTATTTCGACTTTCCTCTGTATGCTTTGGCCACATGCGAATAAGCTGGATAAAAGGCTCATAATCAATACAAGATACTTCATTCCCGATTGTTTGTTTCAAAGGTAAATAAAAAAGGTTAAAACACAAGTTCCACCACCCTCGTGGTCAAAACGGCGAGTCCAACCAAGCTGGCGGCTAACTATCTTTGTTGCAATGTTTTAAGCAAAAGCGTCCCCCTTCGAAACGAGGGGGAGCACTATAGACATCTCGTTGATTATCAGCCACTTGCCCGCCATGGCTCTGAAAAAGCTATCCTCCACCGCCATAAAAAAAGCCCGGCAACCTTGCGGCTGCCGGACTTGCTCCCCCTCGGGGACTTGAACCCAGGACCCCCTGATTAACAGTCAGGTGCTCTAACCAACTGAGCTAAGGAGGAATTTGTGGACTGCAAAGGTAGTACAAAAAGTTTAGAGTGCAAAAATTTTTTACATTTTTTTGATAGTCGTTTTTTGCGTATATTTGTAATCTTGTAAAGAGAAAGGTGTTATATGGACATATCCTTGCTGTCTAAGATGATAGGCCAGCTGCTGCTGGACCACGAGGAGGTCGGCCTTCCGGGGCTAGGGGCCTTTATGGCCGAAATGGTGCCCGCAAGTTTCTCCGATAAAGGATATACCATCAACCCTCCTTACAGGCGGGTGACTTTCATTCCCAGCCGTTCCGAGGACGATTCCCTGGTGTCTCTTTACAGCGAAAGCAACGGCATCGACTACGATCAGGCAAAAGCTATACTGCAGCATTTCCTGGAAGAGGCCAAGAAGGAACTTCTGGAAAAGAAACTCGTGGTTTTCCCGGGTCTCGGCCGCCTCCGCTCCACCCGTCAGAACAATTTCTTCTTCATAACCGACGAGGAACTGGACATCTTCCCGGACGGTTTCGGTTTGCCGGCGGTATCGCTCAAGAATCACATCGAGACCAAGGAGGAGGTGCAGTCGAAGGTCGAGGAACTGGTGAGCCTGGTGGAAGGCCCGGCACCGGCCGAGCTGGCCCCGGAGGAGGATGCAGCCCCGATAGAAATGCCCGAAACGCCTCTGGTCGAACCTGCAGAGCCTGAAACTGCTGCTGAGCCTGAAACTCCTGCAGAACCTGAAGCGCCGGCGCCTGTAAAGGTGAAGCGCGAACGGCATTTCCCCAAGTGGCTTAAAGTCACGCTGGTCACCATCCTTGTAATAGCCGCAGTAGCAGCCGTCGCCCTGGCCACCTTCGTGGTCCTGGCCCAGGCCGCCCCCGACTTCATAGACTCCATACTCTATACTCCAGAGGAACTCCGGATCATCAATTATCAGTAGCGCAATGGCCGAACTCCTCTATCCTGCAGAACCAGCACCCTTGATGGCGGTCAGATCCGCCAGGGGGAACGCCGAAATCTTGCCCATCATAGAACCATCCGGCCTGGTCATAGGCCGCAGCACCAGAAAGGTATGCCACGGCCGTCCCGACCTGCTGCATCCGGTGGTGCATCTGCATATCATCGACCCTTACGACAATCTCTACCTGCAGAAGCGCTCTATGACCAAGGACCTTCTTCCCGGTAGATGGGACACTGCTGTGGGCGGTCACGTAACCTACGGCGAGAGCCTAATCGAGGCCCTTTTCCGCGAGGCGGGGGAGGAACTGGGATTCGTGGATTTCAATCCCACCCTGCTGGAAAGCTATATATGGAACTCGCCCGTGGAATCCGAGATGGTGAACGTGTTCGCCACCGTGACGGACAGGGAGATAGAGCCCGACAACGATGAGGTGGACGAGGGCCGCTGGTGGACCGTGCGCGAAATAGAGGATGCCATGGGGAAGGAAATCTTCACTCCCCAGTTCGAACAGGAATACTACAGGATAAAGGATAGGCTCTATACCCTTTTATAGTATGGCCGACATTCATAAATTCATAAAGGATCAGCTTTCGGTCTGGCCTATGGCTGCGGCGAATTTCCGTTCGCTCAAGGCCGCCCGCTACCGTTACTTCAAGATAGGCGGACTCACCGTAAGCGTGCAGCTCAACCCCTGCCGCATAGCATCTTCCACCGCCGAGATAGACGAACGTTCCATCGCCGCGAGGCCCTGCTTCCTCTGCGCGGACAAGCGCCCCAAGGAGCAGTTCCACGTCAAATACGAGGGCAAGAAACACCGCAACTACAATGTGCAGGTGAATCCCTTCCCCATATTCCGCAACCACCTAGTGATAGTTCGCGACCAGCATATCCCCCAGACCATCTGGCATCATTTCCCGGATATGCTGCTCTTCACCAGGATGTACCAGGATTTCACGGTCTTCTACAATGGCCCTATGAGCGGAGCCTCCGCCCCCGACCATCTCCATTTCCAGGCCTGCCCAAGAGGAGTGCTGCCTCTGGAAGAAGCGGCCGACAAGGCGCTGGACAGCGCCACGGGTGAGCTGGAAAGGGTGCAGGATGCAAGCCTCTATAAGTTCGAAGGCTATGCCCGCGGGGTGTATATCCTAAAGGGAACCACCCAGAAATCCATGGCCAAGCTCTTCTACCGCCTGCTGGAGTGCTCTCCGCGCAGGGAAGGGGAGAGCGAGCCCCGTTTCAACCTGTATTCCTGGTATAAGAACGGAGAATTCCGCACCGCAGTCATACTGCGTTCGAACCTGCGCTCCCACCATTATTATGCGGAAGGGGATGAGCACCTGACCATGAGTCCGGGTGCGGCGGATATGGCCGGATTCTTCATCGCCCCCCGCGAGGAGGATTTCCTGAAACTGCGCCACGAGCAGCTTCTCAGTATGATAGACGAAGTCTCGGTGAGTGCGGAAGATGATGCCCTGGTGGTATGGAGGCTTACCCGCAAGCAGCCGAAGATAGATGTCGGCATAATGGCCGCCAAGGAAATCACCTTCGAGATAATATCCGACGGAGCCGGTCCCCAGCGCGTGAGCTGGGTGGACGGAAAGATAAACTACAACGGCTCCCTCTACGACGAACTGACCTTCGACGCGGTCACGCGCTCCACCCTCTTCAGCGAGCCCAGCTTCATACTCCACGACATTACCATCGGCATAGGATTCCATTGGGAGCAGAAGATAACCCGCCGTTTCGCAGGCCGGCTGCGCTTCATAGTCGAGGGGGACAAGATACGTGCGGTCAACCGCCTGGGCCTGGAGGACTACCTGCTGAGCGTGATATCCTCCGAGATGCACGCGGACGCTCCTCTGGAATTCCTGAAGGCGCACGCCATCATCTCCCGTTCCTGGGTGATGAGCAACCTGCGCAGCCACGAGCGCTTCGATGTGTGCGCAGACGATCATTGCCAGCGCTATCAGGGCCTGGACGGCGCCGTCGGCCAGAACGTGCGCGATGCCGTTGACCTCACCTGGGGCAGCGTCCTCACATACAAGGGAGAACTCTGCGATGCCCGTTATTCCAAGTGCTGCGGAGGCACTACCGAACTGTTCAGCACCTGCTGGGAAGACAAGGACTATCCCTACCTGCAGGCTGTGCCGGACGTTCCCGCACCGGGAGAAAAGCCATTCTGCGATACCGACGACGAGGAGATTCTCCGCAAGGTGCTTAACGATTACGACCTGAAGACCCGCGATTTCTTCCGCTGGACTGCCAAGCTGGAAGGCAATATCAAAGATCTGAAACCTCTGAAACGGGGTCCGTCAGGAAGGATATACGAACTGGAAATCGAGGACGACAAGGGCCGCAGGGTGATAGGCAAGGAACTTGTCATACGCAAGGCCCTGAGTTCGAACTGTCTTAAAAGTTCCGCCTTCGAAATCGAATGGAAAGGCGATGAATGCATACTCCACGGGCGTGGATGGGGCCATGGCGTAGGTCTCTGCCAGATAGGCGCTGCGGTAATGGCTTCGAAGGGATACGACTGCGCCAGGATACTCTCTCACTATTATCCCGGAACCGAAATCTCTGAACTGAAAGCGGATGGATAAAAGCAAAAGTCCGTGGCTCTGGGTCCCTACCCTCTACTTCGCCGAAGGGATTCCCTATTTCATCGTAAACGTTGTCTCCGTTACGATGTTCAAAAGGATGGGGATGAGCAATGCCGACCTTGCAATGTACACCAGCCTGCTGTATCTCCCCTGGGTGATCAAGCCCTTGTGGAGCCCTCTGGTGGACGTGCTGCGCACCAAGCGCTGGTGGGTGCTTGCGATGCAGGCTCTTATGACCGTCTGCTTCGCCGCCATAGCCCTCAGCCTCCCTTCGCGCACGGGCGCTCCCGTAGGCGCATTCGCCATTTCCCTGATAATATTCTATGTTACGGCAATGTTCTCCGCCACCCACGACATAGCCGCCGACGGTTATTATATGCTGGCCCTGGACGAACACAGGCAGAGCCTTTTCGTGGGTATCAGGAGCACTTTCTACCGCATAGCATCGGTATTCGGGCAGGGAGTGATAGTGGTCGTGGCGGGCCTGCTGGAAAGCCGCTATGCCGACATCCCCAAGGCCTGGACGCTCACCCTGCTGGGCAGTTCGGTCATTTTCCTAGCCATCACGGTATGGCACTACTTTATGCTCCCGCAGGAGAAGGCTTCCGGCCCTGCCATCCCGGGCGAAGCCGGGCAATCCCGCAGCATCCTCTCCGCTTTCGCGACATTCTTCCGCAAGCCCGGGATACTGCTGGCAATAGTATTCCTGCTCTTGTACCGTCTTCCCGAGGCTTTTTCCGTGAAGATGCTAACGCCCTTCCTGCTGGATCCCGTTTCCGAGGGAGGTCTTGGGCTGACGACTGCCCAGTCCGGACTGGTCTATGGTACGGTCGGGGTGATAGCGCTTACCATAGGCGGCATACTCGGAGGGATATGGAGTGCGAAGGTAGGCCTGCGCCGCGCCCTATGGCCTATGGCCCTTTCCCTCGCCCTGCCTTGCGCGGTGTATCTCTATCTTGCCGCAGTGCAGCCGTCGGATATTTTTACGGTTTATTTCTGCGTCGCCCTCGACCAATTCGGATACGGTTTCGGATTCACCGCATATATGCTTTATATGATATGGTTCTCGCAGGGAGAATACAGCACGTCCCACTATTCCATCTGCACGGCTTTTATGGCCCTGAGCATGATGGTTCCGGGTTTTTTCGCCGGGATGCTGCAGGAATCCCTGGGATATACCGGCTTCTTCATACTGGTCATGATCTGCTGTCTGGCAACGCTTTCGGTAACTGCTTTTTTGCCTTCGAAAATTGACTCTTCGTACGGGCGGAAATAAATTTGGTATGAATTATGCAACTTGTCAGGTAAAGTTTAGTTTGAACACTAAAATTGAACATTATGAATACTACATTTAAAATAGCGCTCGCAGCCGTAGCGGCAATGGCGCTCGCGATAACTCCCGTCAATGCACAGTCCCGCGGCGGCGGAAGCAGCAGGTCGTCCTCGACCAGTTCATCCAGGTCGTCGTCTTCCAGCTCGTCATCGGGCTCCAGTTCCAGGGCGGTCGGTGGTACCATCTCCCGCTCCAGCAGTTCCGGCTCCAGCAGCCGTTCCAGTTCCAGCGTCAGCCGTTCGAGCTCCAGCAGCAGCCGTTCCAGCAGCTCGGTGAGCCGTTCGAGCTCCAGCAGCAGCCGTTCCGGCAGTTCGGTGAGCCGTTCCAGCTCCAGCAGCAGCCGCTCCGGCAGTTCGGTGAGCCGTTCCAGCTCCAGCAGCAGCCGTTCCGGCAGCTCGGTGAGCCGTTCCAGCTCCGGCAGCAGCCGTTCCAGCAGTTCGGTGAGCCGTTCCAGCGCCGGCGGTGCCCGCAGTTCCGCGAGCAGCTCCGTGAGCCGCTCTTCCGCAACCGGCGGAGCACGCAACAGCGTCGCAAATGTCAATCCTACCAACAGCTACGGCCGTCAGACCGCAGCGGCACCCAATACCGTCCGCTTCGATGGCCACGGCAAGCGCATAGCGCCCATGCACCGTGAGCCCATACACTACGACCGTCCCGGTTTCTTCTACGGAGCACATCCTCACTACTATGGATACCGTGTGCACCATCTGCCTCACTACGACCGCTACCGTTATTGGGGAAGAGACTACTACTTCTACAATGGTATCTACTACCGTTACTGGAACCACTACTATCACATCTGCCGTCCTCCTTACGGAATCCTGTTCGACAGGGCCCTGTATGCACTGGAGCTCGATGTACTTAGGTTCGCATACTATAACAACGTATACCGCACCTATAATATAGTCAACAGCAACTATACTACCATCAACGAGCAGAACGAGATAATAGCCCAGAACAACGCTACGATCGCGGCCCAGAATGCCGCTATCGCCCAGAACAACGCCACGATGGCAGCCCAGCAGGCAGGTCAGGCCTCTTCAGCCTCGATGGATGTTAACACCCTCAGGGCCTACGCATCCTACCAGCTCGCCACCAAGCTCGGTCTCGTGCAGAGCTTCGCAGCCAGCGGACAGGAGTACTACTACGACGACGGCGTGTTCTTCATAACGGGCACCAACGGCCAGTACAAGGTCATCGTCCCTCCTGCAGGCGCCCTTATCAAGGCCCTCCCCGAGGACTATGAGACAGTACAGCTCTCCGATGGCAACGAGTACTACAAAGTCGACGATACCATCTATCGTATGACGGTAGTCGACGGAGTACCTTACTTCGAGGTTCTCGGCCAGATGCAGAACGCATAGCCAGACGGCTACATTATAGAAAAACCACTCGTCCGCGAGTGGTTTTTTATTGTCTATATAAGGGAGAAGGTCCTCAGCAGCGCGGCTTTGTCGCCGGATGAAAGCAGCTCGGTCTGCGGATGCTTGTCTTCTTTGGGAATGCCTGCCTGCTCCATTACCTGTATGAGCCTGGTGGCTACGGCAGGTGCCGGGTCTATGAATTGCACTTCCGGCCGGCCAAGCTCGGCTGCTACTTTGCGGAGAGTATCCAGCAGGAAGGGATAGTGGGTGCAGCCCAGCACTATGCGGTCGGCTCCGGCATCCAGCAGGGGCTCCAGGCTTTCCGTGACCACGGCTTCGGCTTCTGGGCCGGTCAGCAGGCCCTTTTCCACCAGTTCCACGAAACCTTTCCCGACCTGTTCCACTATGGTCACCTGATCCTCGAAACGCCCCTTGGTATTAAGGTATTTGCTGCCTTTCAGGGTCCCCGCGGTCGCGAGAACGCCAATGACCTTGCTCTCGGTGCCCAGGGCGGCGGGTTTGACGGCCGGTTCCATCCCTATGAAGGGTATGGAATATTTCCCGCGGAGATACTCTACGCCGGCGGCGGTAGCGGTGTTGCAGGCCAGCACCATAGCGTCGGCCCCGCGAGAAAGGAATAGGGTGGTTATTTCATCGAGGCGCGCCCGTATGTATTCGGGGGTCTTTTCTCCGTAGGGGCAGTGGGCGTTGTCGGAATAATAGATGAAATGCTCGCCGGGCAGCAGCTTGCGTATCTCCCGGAATACCGAGAGACCGCCAACGCCTGAATCCATTATACCTATCGTCGCCATTGTTATGCTAAGATACGAATAAAACTCTAATGTAATTCCCTGAAATATCGGAAAGGCGCCAGGGACCGGTATTTGACGGCCTTGACAAGGGTGAAGGGGATGATGTAGGCCCAGGCGCGCCAGCGGGCTACGTTGGGATTGTGGAGGCGTACCAGCGAGCCCATATAGTAGTTGCGGTAGATGAGCTTGTCCTTATCCTCCTTGCGCTGCGCCCTGTCGTGTATGGCCCTGGCCTGAGGGACTATGCCGGTGTAGAATCCTTCGTGCAGCATCCTGTGGCACAGGTTGTCGTCCTGCCCGTAGATGGGGAAGATGTCCGAGAACAGTCCTGTACGGCGGAGGGCGTCGCAGCGTACCATCCAATGGGCGGCCATTACCCGGGGAACCCGGCGTATGTCACCGTCCTTGAAAGATTTGAGGTAGAGCTTGGAAAACTGGTAATCCATCGCCATCCCGTCCCCGCGGAGCTGCATAGGGGAGAGTATTCCGTACTCGGGATGGGCCTCGGATGCTTCCGTCAGCTTTTCCAGTGTGTCGGGCATCAGCCAGGCATCCTGGTTGAGCAGATAGACGAAGTCGTAGCCATTGTCGAGGGCGTACTGCATCCCCAGGTTGTTGGCGGCAGAGAAGCCCGTGTTCTCCGTATTGCGTACCAGACGGGCCTCAGGAAAATGCGAGGCGACCCAGTCGGCACTGCCGTCGGAGGAGGCGTTGTCTACCACGAAGATATCCGCCCCGGAAATGCTTCCGAGGCATTTTTCGAGCCATTTGAGCCCGTTGTATGCGACTATCACCACCAGTATCTTCATCGCGGGACCTCCTTGTAAAGCTCTGTGAATATCTGCTTGGTGCTCTTGCGGGTGAAGATGCTGCCCATCACATTGCGGGCGCTGCGGTACATTATGGAGGCGTGGCTGCGTGGATCGCTCCTTCGCGCAGGCAGCCATCTGAGTGCGCGCAGAGCTTCCACGCACCAGATGAAAGCTCCCATAAGGGCATATACGAGGGGCCTGCCGCCGGAATAGAATATCAGCGAGCCGCGTACCCTGGTTGGCTTGATTGCGGTCTCCATCGGCCCGGCGGTAGCTCCGGCCAGGTGGGTTATGCTTACGTCGGCATCCGTCCAGACCTCCTTGCCCATATCGTTCAGAAGCTGCCCGAGGGCTATGTCTTCGGGGGTGAAGGTGTAGGTCTCGTCGAACCATCCGGCCTCCCTGAATACATCCGTCCGTATCAGGAAACAGGCTCCGTTCAAGGTCCAGCTGCGGAAGAGCCCCGGCTTGCAGCTCCATTTCCCGGGTTTGGATTCGTCCACCAGATGGAGGTAGTGCCTCAGATACCTGCACGGGGTCCAGGGGGCGCGGCCGCAGGTCTGTATGCTGCCGTCTTTCAGTACTATCTTGGGGGATATGGCCGCAACCTTTTCCGGGAGTTTGCCGAAGTCCTCCAGAAGACGGTCGATTACCGGCATATTCATCAGGGTGTCATCGTTTACCACGAAGCAGAAGCGCCCGGAAGCCTCCCGGAGGGCGATGTTGTTGTTCTCTGCGAAACCTGAGAGCTCCCGGTTTTCGAAGATGCGCACTTCCGGCCAGTCCCGTATCAATGCCGCCAGGTTCCCTTCGCTGAACCTATAGGCGGTAAGCAGTATCTCATAGCTGCACGAGGTATGCTCCCGTATGCTTTCCAGGCACGGATAAAGCAGGTCCGGCCGGTTCATCGAAACTATGATTATGGAGACATCGGCTTGCATCGTGATTGTAAAGATACATAATTTTATTAAATTTGTATGATGATTACTTCTGAACAGATCAAGGACCTCCGGCAGCGTATGGCGGCACTCGAAAAGTCGCTGGACATAGCCGGGAAACGCGAGGATGTCGCAGCCAGGGAGGCTCAAAGCCAGGCGCCCGGTTTTTGGGATGATCCCAAAGCCGCGGAAGCCTTTATGAAGGGAGTCAGCAGTGTGAAATCGTGGCTCACGTCCTACGACGCGATAGTGTCGGCGGCCGATGATCTGGACGTCCTGATGGAACTGGACCCGGAAGGCCCCGATACGGATGCGGCCTATGCGGATGCTCTCAAGAAACTGGAAGACCTCGAATTCAAGAATATGCTCGGCGAGGAAGGCGACAATCTGGGCGCCGTCCTCACCATCAATTCCGGAGCCGGCGGCACCGAATCCAACGATTGGTCCGCCATGCTTATGCGTATGTATATGCGATGGGGCGAGCGGAACGGCTACAAGATGACCGTCACCGAACTCATAGAAGGGGACGAGGCCGGCATCAAGAGCGCCACCATACAGTTCGAGGGTGACTATGCATACGGGTACCTGAAGGCCGAGAGCGGAGTGCACAGGCTGGTGCGCATCTCTCCCTTCAATGCCCAGGGCAAGAGGCAGACGACCTTCTCTTCCGTATTCATCTACCCTCTGGTGGATGATACCATCAACATCGAAATCAACCCTTCCGACATAGAATGGGATACCTTCCGCTCCGGCGGCCACGGCGGGCAGAACGTGAATAAGGTGGAAACCGGTGTGCGAGTGCGCCACATCCCTACGGGAATAATGGTCGAGAACACTGAGACCCGTTCCCAGCAGGATAACCGCCAGAATGCCCTTCGCATCCTTAAATCCCGCCTCTATGACATCGAGCTCAAGAAGCGCCAGGAGAAACAGGCGGAGCTGGAAGGGCAGAAGAAAAAGATAGAATGGGGCTCGCAGATACGCTCTTACGTGCTGCATCCCTACCGCATGGTCAAGGACCTGCGCACCGGATACGAGACCGCCGATACCCAAGGCGTGCTCGACGGCGATCTCAACGAATTCATGAAAACCTGGTTAATGCAAAAATAATAATGGAATTCAAGTACGCACCTATGTTCCAGCTTGGGGAGGATAAGACGGAATACTACCGCATCCCCGGTTCGGAGAAATATGTGTCCACTTCGCAGTTCGAGGGACACACAATGCTCAAAGTCGCCCCCGAGGCCCTTACCCTCGTGGCCCAGCAGAGTTTTCACGACTGCGAATTCATGCTGCGCCGCGCCCATAACGAGCAGGTGGCCGCCATACTGGACGACCCCGAGGCGAGCGAGAACGACAAATATGTGGCCCTGCAGTTCCTCCGCAACGCCGAGTGCGCCGTAAAGGGAGTGCTGCCTTTCTGCCAGGACACCGGTACCGCCATCATCCACGGCGAGAAGGGTCAGCAGGTCTGGACCGGTTTCGAAGATGAGGAGGCTCTGAGCCGCGGTGTGTTCAATACCTACACCCAGGAGAATCTGCGCTACAGCCAGAACGCCCCGCTGAATATGTACGACGAGGTCAACACCCGCTGCAATCTGCCTGCCCAGATCGATCTGGAGGCGGTCGAAGGGGAGGAATACCGCTTCGTAATGGTAGCGAAGGGCGGCGGCAGCGCCAACAAGACCTACTTCTACCCTATGACCAAGGCCACCATCCAGAACGAAGGCACCCTGCTTCCTTTCCTGGTGGAGAAGATGAAGACCCTGGGCACGGCTGCCTGCCCTCCTTACCACATCGCCTTCGTCATCGGCGGCACTTCCGCAGAGAAGAACTTGCTGACGGTGAAACTTGCCAGTATC
>JAEEGK010000567.1_pt1 | contig 92089 bp, 56 predicted proteins | sample 8958771 | NCBI WGS metagenome assembly JAEEGK01 (sample SAMN16246547, study PRJNA631951) | gut metagenome | biome: gut microbiome; feature: rumen; material: SC-attached | host: Bos | place: Iran: Karaj | collected 2018-10
GCGATTAGGTGTACGGGGAGTTTTGGCATAGGGATTATTGTTTCTTTATTGTATATTTAAATGTCGCTCTTGATACTTCATTTGAAGAATTAAAATGCCATTTGCTTATCGAGTCATAGATCGATTCCCGAATTTCTTTAGTTAGAAGCGATGCGACATCAATTTCAATTGAACCTCTATCTACATAACCACTTTCAAGAACTTTAATTGTAATAGTTACTGTTCTAGTGCTCTCAATTGTATTACTACCTAAATCAATTGACAATGAACTTGATTGGGTTCTTTTTCCACTACCTTCCCATGAAAATTCAAAATTCTGATTTTTTGAAGAAGAAATTGTATCCTGTGAAGAAGCTCCGGTGGAATTATTACTTCCAGTAGCATTTAAGATTCTATCCCTAGCATCTTCGACTTCTTTTCCAGGAGTTTCGTCTGAATTCTTACCTGTCATTGAAGAACTTCTTTCTTGAGTATTTTGGTTTGTTTTCGTTCCTGCAGTTCCTTCCATTCCACTTTGAGCAGTTACTTTCTCAGGAATTTTACTTACTTCAGTCTGCTGTTCAGTAACAGGGGTATCATCATCCCACCAATCAGGAACAGTAGACTGCTTCTTTGTGGACATTTGTTCTGCCATTTGTTCTTCTACAGATTTTACAAGTTCGTATGAAACCTTTTTATCGGCAGGTGTTTCTTTTTTTGCAGGAGTTGTTTTTGTGGCGGTTTGTGTCTTTGGCTGAGTTGATGTCTTAGGCTTTGCCGGTGCAGGGGCTTTCTTTGGAGCCTCTACCTTTGCCTCTGCGACTGGTGTTTCTACAGGATTTGGAAGTTCTGGTGCTTGCCCTTCGACAGGCTCAGGAACCGCGGACTGCTGCATATCTGACATAGCTTGTTCTTCGACAGAGCGTTCTACTACCGGTGTTGACTCAAGCACAATCTGAATCTCCTTATATTCCGGAGTCTGAGGTTTGAATTTTACGACCAGACACATTATGCAGAAAATTATCCAGCAGACAAGAGTTGCTATGGCACTTATGAACATGCTTGTAACTTGAGGAGAGCTGTCTTGTCCGAACAGGGGCTGTTTTATCATTTTTCTGTGGCAGTCCTTAAATTAATTACTGCATAACCACTTTCGCGGATGACGTCGAAAATCTTTACTATTGTTCCGTTTGTAACTTCGCTGTCGGCTTCTAACGAAACTGGGAATTCTGTTTTCTTTACATCGCCTGTATCGAACATTACAAGCTCGGTGCCAAGTTCATCAAAAGCTACTTCTTTTTCATTAAAGAACAAAAGTCCGTCGGCATCGGCTGTGATTGTAATACCCTGATACGAAGTTCCTTCTGATGTATGGCTTGTTGGCAGCTTCAACTTGATTCCCGGTAAAATTGCAAAAGTTGTAGAAACAAGGAAAAAGAGAATCAACTGAAAAACAATATCAATCATTGGGGTCATATCTACATTCGAGCGAATAGAGCCCCGTTTACTTTTTAATCTCATTATCTTACGCGTCCTGTAAGCTTTAATACAATAGAAGTTACATGTGCTTCCATTTCAACAATTCTGCGGTTTACTCTTGAAACAAAATAGTTATGGAAAATAACTGAAGGAATTGAAACAATCAAACCTGCTACAGTTGTAACAAGGGCTTCGGCAATAGCTCCTGCAAGCAAGGCTGGGTCACCCATTGAACCACCGGCTCCAAGTACGCCAAAGGCTTTAATGTTTCCGGTTACAGTTCCCAAAAGTCCGAGCAAGGTTGCAATGTTTGCAATTGTTCCAAGCGGTGTCAAAAAGTGTTCAAAGCGAGGTACAACAAAATCCATTTCGGCCTCTACAAGGTCACGAATATCGCGTTCTTCGTAGCGGCGACTGTCTATTGCTTTTTTGATAACCTGCGAAAGAGGTGTATCTGCCTGAGCACAAGCTGCACCACAAGCTTCATAGTCGCCAACCTGCAAAGATGCATTTACATTTGCCATTAAAGTATCATCGCGCTTACGGATGCTTGCAAAATAAATGCAGCGTTCAATTATAATAAAAAGGGCAATGACTCCGCACAGGATGATTGGAATCATCAAAAATCCGCCTGATTTTAAAGTTTCTAACATGTCACGCTCCTAAAATAAAAATTTCACTAACAAAGAAGCATTTCCGCTGTTTGCCACATACTGACCGGCATACATGCGTTCTTCTGCTCCAAGTAATTTTATCATATCGTTAATTGAAAGACAAATGCGCACGGCCGAAGAAGCCTGAACATAGCCTTCAAGATTGATAATCGGTTTATTGTCTGCAGCATCAAGAAGATATGCTGTATCTAAGCTTGCACCCCACAAGCCCTTCTGACTTTGAAGTGCAAATATTACATTAATAGTGTGCTTATTCTGAAGCACCGGATTGTTCAGCCAGTTTGCATGATATTTTGCAGTAGCGGCGAACAGCTTGTATTTCCAGGTAAAGGCAAAATCGGTATAAAGTTCATTGCGCTGCTTTTGTGTATAGCCGTATAAGCCTGATTCAATTGCACCGGAATAATCTGGAACCCACATATTGTTTCCGTATGCTGTGCGGTAAAAGCCTGCTGCAACTGTACCTGTAAACGAAGTCTTAAGTGGAACTAAAAGTTCTGCTGTTCCAAACCAGGCCGATTCTTCTGTAGAAAATTCATCGAGCCCGCTGAATTTATAAAGACGTTCAAGCTGTGCAGTTGTCTGACGTTTTGATTCAAGACCGCCGCATAAGGTTAAGTTCAATTCTCTGTCTGAAAAATAAACAGGAAGATTTGTTTCGAGTCCTAAAGAAAAAGGTACCATTACAGAATTCTGTCCAAGGTTGTTTCCGGCTACAACTGCAACATTTGCTAAAAGCTTTACCTTTTCATTTTTCCAAGCAAAGTCTAAACCAAATTCTCCACGATTTGAAGTTTTGTTCCAGGCTTCAAGATTATAAAGTGCATCAAACGAAAGTTCAAAACCATTATGAATCCATGATATTTTTAATTCCGGTTCTGCAGTTACACGTGAGGCATTAGAGGCGGTTCCTTTTGTAATATCTGCAAAACGGTAATAAAATTCACTGCCTGCAGCAAACGAAAGCTGAAAATCTTTTGGAAGTGACCACAAGAAATTTGCAGAAAGTCCTACAGCATCCTGATTATAACCTGCAATTCCTTCTGTGCGGCTTTGAAGTCCGTTGCCTGAATCTTCATAACGGGCAGCAATTCCCCAGCGTAATTTACTTCGAATAAAATCTTTTTCTATACTAATTGAAGTATCTGTCTGATTATAACCTTCTGCAAGATCGTGGCCTGCAAAACCGGCTGCAGATTCATGTGCAAAAGAAATCTTAAACGGATCTGAACCATAAAGTCTTGAAATTTCAAAATCACCGGTAAACGAAGCAGGATATCCTCCGCCGATTGTTCCTTCTGCATAAATGTCTTTTTGCATTGCGTCATCTGAAGCATCTTTTACATCGGCTTCTCCACCGGCAGATGCAGCAGGTAACACAGGAACAAGGTCTCCTGAATTAAAAGGAAGCTCGAGTACATCATCAAAATCGGGAGCTGGGGCAATATCTTCCTGCTGATTCGAACCGCTTACAACAGTAGTTAAATCAGGCAGTTCAATCTGACTTTCTGCATCAGAAGCTTCCTGAGCAAAAGTCTGAGTCATTAAACCAAGTACAAGAATTCCAAAAATAAATTTCTTTATATTCATAATCATAACCCTTTCTTACCTTACAAGATTCATTACCTTGCTTCCCTGTTTTGTGTTTGGATACAGTTCTACAAGAAGCTTTGCGGTAACTTCGGCATCGCCTTTAAGGCCTGCAGCCATAAACGAAGCAGTTGCAGAATAAAGGGCGGCTGCTGCTTTATCTGTATCGTCGCGGCCACTGGCCCTGTAATATTCTGCGGCTTTTAAGTAATATTCTGCTGCCTTTTTTGATTCACCAGACTTATCATAATATTCAGCAACTATGTCTGCATTCTGGGCGGCATAGTACATTTCGTCTGAATCTTTCTGATAATTCAAAAGTTCCAGTGCAAGAGTAAAGGCCTGTTCACTTTCGCCGTGGTCTTTATATAACTGAACAAGTTCGGAACCTGCAATGCGTCCTTTTTTAGTTGCTGCCTTACCTGCCCTTTCGTACTGACCGTTCTTTTCTACAATTTCGCGGTCTGTTCCACCTACGATTCGTTCAAGTTCTACAACACGCTGACCTATTCCGTCGGAAGAAGCCTGTTCGTTATAGTCGCGTACTAAAAGTCTTGCTGTAGAAAGTGCATCGCGATAGTTTTCCTGTTCGTAATAAGCCTGCAAAAGATTTTTATATGCACCGTAAGAATAAATACTGTCCGGATATTTTGTAACAAGCGTTGTGTTCTGCATGATTGCACGATCAAGTTCGCCTGTTTTCATGTTGCAGTCACCGCTGAAGTAATAAGCAGCATCTGCATATTTTCCGTTTACATAATCATAAATATATTTTGTAAAGCGTGTCTGTGCTTCGCTGTATTTTTGTGCGGCATAATAAATTTCTGCAGAACGGTAAGCGGCATATTCTGCGTTATCTGTAGCTGCAAATTTTGTTGTGATTTTTTTATAAGCTGAATCTGCACGATCAAGGTCGCCTTTCTTTACATATACTTCTGCAGTTGCAAGAATACAGCGTACTGCAAAATCTGAATCGCCGTTTGTAAAGGCAGACAAAACAGAAATTGCCTTGTCATATTCCCTGCAGTCTGTATAAATTTCGGAGCAATAAATTACTGCGTTTTGTTTCTGCTCTTCGTTCATGGAAGCGTCAATCATTTTTTCGGCCATGGCTGCAGCGTTTTTAAGGTCGCTGTTCATAAGTGCCGATTTTGCTCCAAGCTCGCACGCATTGTATAAGAAGGAATCGCGCTCTTTGGAATCTGAAATAAACGCCGTTAATATTTTGTAGGAGTTTTTATAATCTGATATTTTGTAGGCACAAACTCCACGGTAATACTGAGCAAGCCTGTGATAATTTGCAACAGTATTTTTTGAGTTTACATATTTTGTAAGCTGTTCGTAAGCAGCGTTATATTCTGCAAGATTGAATTTACATAGTCCTGCAATATAAAAGCCAACATATTTATTAGCAGCAATTGCCTGGTTGTAAGAAGCCTGCCATTTCTGGAGGCGGTACAAAACCTTTGCATATTCAATTTTTCCGTTGGCATCGAGCTTATTTTCTTTTGCAAGATTTTCATACTGAACTGAAGAAGCTTCATACTTTCCGTTTTTTGCAAGAAGAGAAGCATAAAGCTTTGCACAGGAAGTATCTGCAGCAAAATTAGAAACAATATATTCTGCACGGGCGCTGTCTTCTGAACGAAGTACATATGCAACTGTATAAGCATCCTTTGCGGAAGGCTTTTTTATTTTATAATAATACGAGAGTGTTTCTGCAGGATTTTTAGATTCTACGGCGCTGCATCTTAATACTAATGCCCAGTATGAATCGGCAAGGCCCGGAATATTTTCCTGCTGCTCAAGGATTCGTTCTTCCTTCTGCTGGAGAGTTTCCATTACCTCGGCGGCAACTTTTTTTCCACCTTTATCAAGTGCAATTTTCTGGCGGTAAATAAAACAAGGAAGCAGCACTGATTCTGAAGTACTTTCTTCGGCAAGTGTAAAATATTCAAGCGCAGTATCGTAATCTTTTTTGTTATAGGCAGCGGCACCAAGATTCAAACGGAATACGCTGAGCATTTCCTTAAAATCATCATTCTGATTTTTATTCAGAATCTGATATGCCTTATTAACATCGCCTGTTTTTTCGTAAGCGTCTGCGGCATAAATTGTAAGGGCTGCATAAACCTTGTCGGAAAAATCATCTGCGGAAAGTTTTGAATAAAGCTTTATTGTATTAGCATAGTTTGTATTTGAATTATAGGAATAAAACAACTTTTGCAGTGCTTCATCATATTCTTCTTTTGAATAATAATTTCCGTTTGCAGCTACATACTCAAAAAGTGGAACTGCTTTTTCATAAAGTTCAAGGAAATAATTTATTCTTGCCGCATACAAAATTGACAACGGATAATATTCAATTTTATTTTCGCGCTGTTCAACATCACACACAGTATGGAATGCAGAAAGAGCATTTGTATAATCGCCGTCGTAATAATATGCAAGACCAAGATAGTACCAGCACTTTGAATAATCTCTGGCACCAAAATGAATTGAAGAAAGAACTGCAGCAAAAGTCTGTTCAGCTTCTTCGTAGCGTTTAAGAATTGTAAGGGCCTGCCCTTTTGCAATACCTGCATCTACTATAAAAACAGATTCAGGATAATTGCTTTCGAGGAGCTCTGCCTGTACTACAACTCCCGGATAATAACCTGCGTTTGAGTAAATATTCAGATTATTATAAAGTTCAAGTTCCGACGGTTTAGAAGAAGTTTGAGTCCACAGAAAAGTTGTGCATAGTAGTAATGTGACTATAAAAAATTGTCGTTTCATTTTAGTTCCATATATTGTAGATTGCTTCGGCTTCGCCTCGCAATGACGTAACTTATTTCGCAATGACGGACTACTGAGGATAAAAATCATTGCTTGCGCGGGCTCTTGTAAGATATACATAAGAATCTGCATAAATCATACAAAAGTCATCAAGCGAAATTTGTCTTCCATTCATAAAAACAAAGCAACCGAACGAACCGTTACTGCTGAAATAAGGAAAAAATGCAACATTATCGTTAAAAACCTTGATTTCTGGTGTAACAGTTTTGTCTGTTTCGCGGATTGCACCAAAATAGAAGTTTCCGCTTTCGGTAGCAGCAAGAACATACAGAAGAGATTTTAGAACAGAAATATTGTAGCCGGTGTCTTCTATAAAAGTAACTGTGTTTAAAGTTCCCGCTTTTGTTATTGTTGCGGCAAAAGGATTAATAGTTACGTCGGCACCAGATTCATTGTACATGTAAACCCGGCCGTTATTTACAGAAACTACAGCTGCTGCAAGATTTCGTATCCAGTCAAGAGAAAAGAAAAGATTATATTTTTGCGAAAGAACACCCTGGTAGCCGTTGTCTTTTACAGAAACTGTTTCTACAATAAGAGGCTCACGCTTTAATTTACTTCCCGCAATTGGTTCAACAAGTCCGTCGGCAATCCATTTTACAAAGCCAGCAGAAGAAAGATAAAGTTTATTAGAATCCTGATCGTCTGTTTCAAAAGGTTTTCCGTTTGTTATCTGGACAAGTTCGCCTTCTTCGTTATACATTGCATTCTGTACAAACATTATGCGTCCAAGATTTTTCTGGATAACGCCTGCCATTTGAAGTACACTGCCGAATTTATCGCCGTCTACAGTAACATATTTCCACGGAAGAGAAATTGATGTCATTTTCATAACATCGGCAAACGAGATATCATAAAGTGAAGTAAAAGGAAGGCCTGTTGAAGCACCCTTTGCGGCATAGTTACCGTAAATCAAAAGGTCTGCAATAGCTGTTTTTCCATAAGGTGTAAACTGAATATATACATCGCTGTCTACAGAAAAATACCAGCGGATTCGGATTGGAGCATCTGTTTTTTTATCGCGGATAAGTACCCAGCTTCCAGGAGCTTCACCAGGATAAACTTCCTGCTGTTCGTAATTTACTCCCTTGCTTGAATAAACCTTTACATTAATGGTGGCGCAGGGAGCAACAAAAATCATATAGGTTGAATCTGATTCTTCAAGACGAACCTGAAACTTCTGACCTGCGGCATTATCATAAATTTCAGGAAGGTTCATGCGTACTGCATCAAGTGATGCTTCGAACCATCGCTCACGAAGGCCCTGACGGATTTCTGAAGAATCTGGAATACCCCAGGAATTGTAGTCGGCAAAAACCGGAACTGTGAGCAAAAGCAGGAATAAGATTGTAAAAATCTTTCTGTTCAACCTTCTCATTTTCCACCCCTCTTATCAGCTTTGGGCCGGGTCGTTATCTGTGGCACCTTCTGCCCTGCTGATTATTCCTTCTACAAAAGTTCCGTCATCCATGCGGATCATTCCATCTGCAACTTCATCCGGATGCTTTCCAACCGGAGCATTTGAAAGAAGAAGCTTAAGTCTATTAAGCTGATTTACTTCAGAACTTCCTGGATCATAATCAATTGCACTGATATTTGATTCCGGGAAGCGTCTGCGCAATTCTTTAATCATGCCTTTTCCAGTAACGTGGTTTGGAAGACATGCAAACGGCTGAACACATGCAATACTTGGAGCACCTTCGTGAATAAGTTCAACCATTTCTGCAGTAAGGAACCAGCCTTCGCCGGTTTGATTTCCAAGCTGTACTATATCATCGACACCTTTCATCATATCGTAAATAGAAGAAGGAGGTGTAAAACGACGACTCTTTTTAAGATAATGCTTCATCTGTTTTCTATATAATTCAAGTCCCCATATAAGAAGCTTTGCAGTGCGTTTGCGTTTAGATGAAAGCTTAAGGTCTTTGTGACGGATAATATCAACCGAGAATGTATAGAAGAAGAAGTCTGCAAGGTCCGGCATTACACACTCTGCGCCTTCTTTTTCGATTGTTTCGACAATATGATTGTTTGCGGTAGGATGGAATTTTACAAGAATTTCACCAACAACACCTACACGCGGTTTTTTAATAGGCTTAAGCGGAAGTTTATCAAATTCGCGGATTATTCCTTTTAAAAGTTTGTGATAGCCTACCCAGCCGGCCCCGTATTTAAAGAATGCTTCTGCTCTGTCGTTCCATTTTTCATAAAGCTGATTAGCACTTCCGGAAACTGCTTCGTAAGGACGGACTCTGTAAAGAACACGCATAAATACATCGCCGATCATACAGGCTTTTACAAGTTTATCAATAAGAGTTAAAGTAAGCTTAAAGCCAGGATTCTGTTCAAGTCCAAGTGCGCTAAGACTTATTACAGGAATATGACCCCAGCCGGCATCGTTTAAAGCACGGCGGATAAATCCAATATAATTTGTAGCGCGGCAACCGCCACCTGTCTGTGTAATAAGAAGACTTACATGATTAAGATCATACTTACCGCTTTCCAAAGCTGCCATCATCTGACCGGCAACTATGATTGAAGGATAACATGCATCGTTATTTACATAGCGAAGTCCGGCATCTACAGCTTTAGGGTCTACCGAATCAAGCACAACAAGATTGTAACCTGCAGATTCAAATGCCCTCTTAATAAGGCGGAAATGAATAGGCGACATTTGAGGTGCAATGATTGTATGTGTGTACTTCATCTCTTCTGTAAATATAACGCGCTCGTAAGCTGATGATTTATAAGAAGGTTTTACTTTGTTGCGGCGGCGTGCCTTTACAGCAGCAATAAGCGAACGGATTCTGATACGAACAGCACCAAGGTTACTTCCTTCGTCGATTTTTATAAGTGTGTACATGCGGTTCTTTGCACGAAGGATTTCATCTACCTGGTCGGCAGTAACGGCGTCGAGTCCACAGCCAAAAGAAGTTAACTGTACAAGCTCAAGGTCTGGCATTTCGGAAACAAACTGAGCTGCACGGTAAAGTCTGTTATGGTATGTCCACTGGTCAATGATTCTGAGCGGACGTTCAATTTTTCCAAGATGTGCAATGGAATCTTCTGTAAATACTGCAAGACCAAGACCTGCAATCATTTCTGGAATACCATGGTTAATTTCCGGGTCAAGGTGATAAGGACGACCTGCAAGTACAATACCGCTTCCACCCTTTGTAATTACTTCTTCAAGAGCTTCTTCACCGGCCTTCTGAACATCAAGACGGAACTGCTCCTGCTCTGTCCAGGCCTTATCAAGTGCATGAGCAATTGCCGAAGCAGAAAGCGACGGGAACTTTGGAAGCAATTCTTCGCAAAGACGTTCTTCGAGTGCAGCCTTATCATAAATTGGCAGGAACGGATTCATAAATAATATAGAAGGATCCTGGCGGAGTGCATCTATATTATTGCGCAAAACCTCCGGATAACTTGTTACAATAGGACAATTGTAGTGATTTCCGGCTCCCTTATCTTCGATTTTTTCGTATGGTGCACACGGATAGAATATAAATTTAATTCCACGCTGAATAAGAGATTCAACATGACCGTGACAGATTTTTCCAGGATAACATACAGATTCGGATGGAATAGTTTCCAGACCTTTTTCGTAAACTTTTCGGCTGGAACGCTGGCTGAGCAATACTCTGAAGCCAAGTTCATTAAAGAAGGTAAACCACAGCGGATAATTTTCGTACATATTGAGAACCCGCGGAATACCAACATCTCCAAGAGGAGCGTCTTCCGGTTTACGAGGCACATAATGGAACAGGCGTTTTGATTTCCAGTCAAAAAGATTTGGAAGTGCGCCAACATCGTCATCGCCGTCCAGGCCTGTATTTGCTTTGTTGCTGGCATCAATTACACGGCTTTTTTTAGAAGTATCCTCGTCGAGTTCGGCACCCTTTTCGCAGCGGTTACCGGTAATAAAGGTACGTTTTTCTGAGCCTGTAGAGAATGTATTAATAGTAAGAAGACAGTTGTTCTGACACTTGCCGCAGCGTTTAAGCTCAAGTTCAACCTTAAACTTTTCAAGATCTTCCAGCTTTGCTATGCCTGAACGAACTTCGTGAACTGTTCCTTCTGGTTCACCAGGCTTTGGCGCAGTTAAGTCGAGCCACTGGTCATAGGCAGTAAGAGCAGAACCATAGGCACCCATGAGCCCCGCAACATCAGGGCGGTAAACTTCTACACCGGCAATTTTTTCAAATGCACGGAGGATTGCATCATTAAAGAATGTTCCACCCTGAACTACTACCTTACTTCCAATATCACTTGCCTTGCGAAGCTTGATAACTTTAAAGAGCGCATTTTTAATTACAGAATAAGAAAGACCGGCTGCAATGTCTGCAACAGAAGCACCTTCTTTTTGTGCCTGTTTTACGCGTGAGTTCATGAATACAGTACAGCGTGAACCAAGGTCTACAGGCTTCTGGGCCATAAGGGCAATCTTACCAAATTCCTTTACGTCCATGCCCATTGTATTTGCAAAGTTGTCAAGGAAGGAACCACAACCGGAAGAGCAGGCTTCGTTCAACTGGATTGAAACGATTGCTCCATCCTTCATGCGAAGTGCCTTCATATCCTGACCGCCAATATCAAGCAGGAATTCTACTCCAGGTACAAAAAAGTTTGCGGCGCGGAAGTGTGTGATTGTTTCTACTTCACCTGCATCTACACCAAGAGCTGCCTGGAAAAGAGCTTCTCCATAACCTGTAGAAACAGAACGGGCAATATAAACATCTTCCGGAAGCTGGGCATAAAGTTCTTTTAAAACCTTAACTGCAAGCTCAACAGGATTTCCCTGATTGTGTGCATAGAAGTTCCAGATGATTCGTCCGTCTTTATCTATTAAAACAGCTTTTGTTGTTGTTGAACCAGAGTCAAGTCCAAGAAAAACAGGACCGTGAGTTTTTGCAAGGTCACCGCGCTTTGCCTTCTGCTCTGAATGGCGTACTTCAAATTCATCAAGCTCTGCCTGATTTTTGAAAAGCGGTTCAAGACGCTGAACTTCACTGAGTTCAGCCCCAACAAGATTTTTTAAGCTGTCGCGGAATTCCTGTAAAGTAGGAAACTTAAAATTGGCTGCACCTTCTCCGCTGAATTTTCGTTCTGCACTAAAAGCACAACCGCTTGCTACAAAAAGCTGAGAATCCTGAGGAACAATAATTTCTTCCGGCTTGAGCTTAAGTGTTTCTATAAAGCGCTGGCGCAGCTGGTCCAGAAAGTGAAGCGGGCCACCCAAAAATGCAACGTTTCCACGAATAGGCTTACCACACGCAAGACCACTTATAGTCTGGCTTACAACTGCCTGAAAAATTGAAGCTGCAATATCTTCGCGGCGCGCACCTTCATTAATAAGCGGCTGAATATCTGTCTTGGCAAATACACCACAGCGGGCTGCAATAGGATAAATCTGCTGAGCACCTTTAGCAAGCTCGTTGAGACCCATTGCATCTGTTTCGAGCAGGGCTGCCATCTGATCTACAAAGGCACCTGTACCACCGGCACAAGTACCGTTCATGCGCTGCTCTACTCCACCTTTAAAATATGTAATCTTGGCGTCTTCGCCACCAAGTTCAATTACTACGTCTGTCTGAGGAATAAGTTTTTTTACAGAGGTTGTAGCGGCAATTACCTCCTGAACAAAAGGAACATTAAGCCACTGAGAAACCGAAAGACCACCGGAACCTGTTACTTTTACTGTTAATGTCTGATTTTTTCCGGCAGGAAGCTCTTTTTCAAGAAAATCTAGAGCTTTGTTTACAACTGTAATTATTGTATTGCGGATATCTGCACGGTGACGCTGATAATCTCCGTAAATAAGCTTGTCGTCATCGTTTAGCACCGCCACTTTTACAGTGGTGGAGCCTATATCAATTCCCATGCGGATTGGCACAATGGTATTGTTTTCGTTTAAGTCCATACAGATAATTTAACAGTTATATGGAGAAAATGCAATCTACTACTTAGCCGACACCTTTACTATCTGACCGGCGGCAATCAGGTCAAAGTCAAAATCAATCGGATTTCCGTTTTTGTCGAGTGCACTTTCGAACAGATAGAAGCCCGGTTCGTCTTCAATAGGCTTAATAACACCTTTTATTGTCTTTGAAGCCTTAATTTCTGCGCCAACACCGGCCGGAGTAATATGTGATCTTGAGTCAGGAACAACATAAATGCGGATTGCATCCTTACTGTGAGCCGACATTACAACTGCAGAAGCCTTGGCACTTGCAAGAATTCCGTCATAAAGGCTTGTGTAATCCTGTGCAAGCTGTGCTTTTTCCTGAGCAAAACTCTGTTTAAGGGCAACTTTTTCTGCATCTGTGTCGCGGCGGAGCTGTTCAAGCTGGCTCTTAAGAGAAGAAATCTGCGAATTAAGCTCTTTTCTTTCTTCTGCCATCTTTAATGTAGTATCTTCAAAAACCTCACCCATGCTGTCTACCAGTTTTGACGATGCCTTTATATATGCAGGTGCCGACTTTTTAAAAGGAATGCTTTCAAAAGGAGCCTGAACAGTCTTAAACTTGTTGTAGTTCTGCTGGAATAAAGTAAGTGCAGTTTGAATTCCTTCATCGTCAATTGCATTTTCCTGTATGAATTTTGCAGAATCAAAAGCTTCAACAGTCTTTGCATTAATTGTATTTACAATTCCCTGTGCGCTTGAGTTAGTCAAATCAGGGTCAAGCTGATCAATCTGCTGAATATATTTTTGAGAAACTTCAGATACCTGACGGCGTGTCTGTTCTGCATGTTCTGTTCGTTCGAGTGTATATGCCTCCTGAAGGGAATTGATTCGTGCTTCATATTCCTTTGAAATCTTTTGAATTTCAAGACGATGAACGCGTCGTTCACTGTCGAGTGCCTGCTCCTGCTGACGTGCTGCCTCAAGCTTAGAAGTATCATATTCATCAAGCTGCTTTTTATATTCTGCAAGCTCGTTTTCGGCAAGTACAATCTGCGGATCATAATATTCATTTATCTGTTTAACAGAAGCTTCATATTCTTCGTAAACTGCATCCTGGCGCTTTTGAATTTCTTTTTTGCTGTCAAGATTCAGCGATTCAATAAGGAACAATTCACTGTCGCGTTTTTCTTCTGCCTTTTTAAGTGCAACATCGCGGTCAGAAATAATGTTTGCCTTATTCTTCATTGCATTATCATAGTTTGTCTGAACCTTATTTACAGAATCAAGAAGATTTTTTACATTAAGCCCTTCAAACTCTGCAAGATTTACAGTAATTTCTTCGTTCTTTGTATTGATGTATGCTGTAATTCCCCAGGCAAGCAGGAAAACTACAATTATACTTATTGTAAGAAGCAGTGTAGAAAAGAGCGATTTGTTCTTTTTTGTTTTTGCATATTCTTTTTCAAGATCATAAGAACTGGCAGAATTTGTTGTTTGAAGTCTGTTCAATTCATCATTCAAAAAGAGAAGAACTTCTTTATGTCTCTGATCATTTGTCTGTTTTATTTTGTTGTCATTGTCCATATTCCATTCCATCCTTCTGGTGCGCTCTTGTTACCCATGCGTTCCATAAAAACTTCTGTAAGCTCAGGGAGCTCTGCATTTTTAAAGTTTTTGCGTGCGTTTTTCCAGTCACCACTGTAATATGCCTGCAATCCTTCTTCATACAAATCGTATTTAGCAAGAAGTGCATTATCCATTTCATTTGTATCAAACGGGAAGTAGATTTTCTTACCCTGTGTTTTTCCTTTTACCTGTACAGTATCAATTTCGTAGAATTTGAAGCGTGCTGTTTCGGCAAGAACTTCATCTTTAATATATTCGCTGACAATTACAGGCAGGTGATAGATTCGTGTAAGTCCTTCAAGACGAGAAGCAGAGTTTACGTTATCGCCAATTACAGTATTTGCCATGTGTTCGTTAGAACCAATGTTTCCGTAGAATACGTTTCCTCCGTCAATACCAACACCAACATCGAGCGAAACTGCTATAAAGATTCTTTCTTCTGATTCTGTAAGCTTTCGTTTCTTTTCAATTTCAACGCGGCGAAGCTTCATAGTTTCACGAAGGGCTGCTGTTGCATGAGTAATATCCCAGGCAGCGAGAATTGCGTTATAAGATTTACTTCTTCTTGACTCAAGGGTTCCGTATACTGCAAGAATAGCATCTCCAATAATAGAACCAACTACACCGGCATTTTCGTGAACATTGTGAATTACGCGGTTGTAGTGAACGTTCAAAACGTCGATGATGTCGTTACCAAGAGTTTCTGTTCGGTATGTAAAGCTCTTGATATCTGAGAAAAGCATTGCAAGTTCACGCTGACTTCCTTCAAGCCCGATACCCTGATCACTGTAAGCTTTTGCAACGACGTCTTTTGGAACGAACTTCTGGAATGTTCCAAGAAGATTGTTTACAGAAGAAGAAAGTGAGTTGAATGAAGCAGCAAGATATGTAATATCATCATTCTTTGCATGAGACAAATCTATAAGTTCAAGCTGTTTGTGCTGCTGCATTTCGTAAAGGTCTTTTGTAATCAAAGTTACAGGGCGGAATTCGTGACGAAGAATAATCCATCCAATAACAACGAATGCAATTGTAAGAATAATGATGATTAAAAGTGCATAAAGATAAACGCTGTTTGTATTTGCATCAAGGTCTGAACGATTTTCTGCACGAATAAGATAATAACCCCAGTCTGCCTGATATTTATAAACTCCAAAATAATCTCCGCCATGCTGATTAAATGAAACGGAACCTTCTTTTATGTCGTTAGAATAATCCTGATTAAGTTTGTCGAGTGTCTGTAAATCGTAAAAACGACTCCAGTCTGTATGATTGTTGTTGCTGGCAGCAAAAATAATTTCGCCGCCTGGCATTACACCAATTGCAACACTGTTTTTATTACTGAAACCAGATTTTGCAACCTTTTTCAGAGCTTCCAGCGAACCGTCCTTGTCATCAGAATAATTATAAATCTGAAACTGATTTGTAGAGTTTGTATACAGTTCTTTAAGCTGTTCAACCATAATTGTGTTATTAAGGTTGATTATCTCTTTTTTAGAAAGCTGCAGTGACAAAAAGTTTGTAGCAAAGTTCGAAAGTAAGATAATAATAACAAAAATTACGAGAATTTTAAGACCAATCGGTACAATTCTCGTCTTTCCAACCTTAGAGAAAAAACCTTTTCCAGAAGACATTGAGGCTCCTCCATAATGCCCATAGGGGATTTATACTATATTATTGTAAATCAATTGAACAAATTTCGCAAACAAATTATGCTAGTTTTATGGAAAAAAATGATTCTCAAACTGGTTCTAAAAAATCAATTTTACGTTCCGGGCTTGTTCTTTCGCTAATGACCTTTGCTTCCCGCATTATGGGACTCATACGCGAAATGACAAAAGCTTCTTTTTTAGGAACAGGCTTTTATTCAGATTGTTTTTCTGTAGCGTTTTTAATACCAAACCTTTTACGAAAGCTTTTTGCAGAAGGCTCTGTTACAGTTGCCTTTGTTCCAACTTTTAAATCTTATCTTGAAAAAGGTAATGATGAACAGAATCACAGGGAAACACAGGATTTTATAAACAGTACGGTAACTCTTGTTTCCTTTTTGACAACCTGCATTGTTGTTATTGGAATTATTATTACTCCGCTGCTCATGCCTATTTTCTGTAAAAAGCCGATTGATACCGGAGCCGCAAATTATATGGAGCAGGTTCAGTACTGGCTGGCTCAAAAGCAGGAAATTACTTATCTTACCCGCATAATGTTTCCTTATCTGTTCTTTATTTCAATTGCAGCTCTCTTTCAGGGAATTTTAAACGGCTGTAAGATTTTTGCTCCTTCGGGCTTTACACCTGTTTTGTTTAATGGAATTGTTGTTCTGGGAACATATCTCCTTGCACCTCATACAGAAAACCCGGCACGCGCTATGGCTATTGGTGTTGTAAGCGGCGGATGTATTCAGGCGCTGTTTCAGTGGCCGTTTATAAGAAAAACAAGTTTTCATATAGGACTTACTTCCTTACGAAAAACCTTTTCTAACCCTGGAACACGTAAAGTAATTGCTCTTGTTATTCCAACAATTATTGGTATGGCAGCCTACCAGCTTAATGATGCAGTTTCTACAGCAATGGCAACACGCGCCGGCGAAGGAATTGCTTCAAGCCTTAGCTTTAGTCTGCGCCTTCAAGAACTGATTCTTGGAATTTTTGCAGTTACAATAGGAACAGTAATTCTGCCAGATATGAGCGGGCTTGCAAGTAACCAGAAATGGGAAGAATTTAACAACATGCTTATTCAGGCAATGAAAATAATGATTGTAATTTCAATTCCGGTAACAGCTTACTCACTTGTTACAGGAAGAGAAATCATTACTCTTGTTTATAAGAACAAAATGTTTGATGAGCATTCTGTAGAACTTACGCTTGGTGAATTCCGATTCCATATGGCGGGTGTTGTTTTTATTGCGCTTAACAGAATTATTGGTCCGGCTTTTTATGCACAGAAAAATTCTAAGCTCCCTACTCTTGCCGGAATCATAAGCTTTGGTGCAAACATTCTGCTTGTATTAGTACTTACAGGTCATTTTGGCGGAAAAGGAATTGCCTGCGCCTTGAGTATTGCAAGCTTTGTAAATACAGTATTCCTTTTTATTTTTATGAAGAAGCTTGGCACAATGGAAACACGCCGCATAGTTATAAGCAATCTGCTTTATGCTCTGAAGATTTCTGTGATGTCTGTGATTGCAGCACTTCCTTGCTGGTTCCTTCGCCCTGTTCTTTTGAACGCTTTTGAAGGCCACGGAAGACTTGTAAGTGCCGGAGTTCCTGCAGGACTTCTTGCATTGATTTTTGCAGTTATTGGAGTGCTGGAGCTTATTATAACTAAAGATGAAATTGTTATGTCTATTATGAAAAGATCCACGGGTCGAGCCCGAGGATGACGTGGGGGAAAAATGAAAGAATATACACAGGATGAAATAAGAACAATTTATGAAATGCGCCGTTCTCAGGTTGCGTTGTATCTCTTTAAGAATGAAATTGGCGCTGCTGTTTTTATAGATTCCGAAGAACACCGCGATCCTACAGTACGCTACCTTACCGGGCACAACGGAGATGCAATTGTTGTTTTATTCAGCGACAGCTACACTTATCTTATTGCCTGGGACGAAAACCTTGCAAAGAAAAATGCTTTTTACGACAAGCTTGTTCCATACACCCGCTACAAAAATAGAGAAATTGATGCGGTTAAAGCAATTCTGAATGTTGGCTACACACACGGAGTTAACAGCAAGGTAGAACTTCCTCCGTATCTTACTTATCCTAATTACCTTAAGTTCATTGATGCCTTGAATAATTATGACTGCCGCTGTAAGGAAGAAAGCGTTCATAAATATGCAGTTGAATGCCGCGTATGCAAAGATGAATATGAAATTGAATGTATCCGCGAAGCTGCAAGAATCGGCGATTTAATAGTAGATAAAATTGAAGCAGGAATAAAAGACGGTTCAATAAAAACAGAAACAGATGTTGCACTTTTTATTGAACGCGAATGTCGTGAACACGGCTGTGAAGGAACAGGCTTTGATACACTTGCTGCAGGCCCTTCACGAAGTTTTGCAATTCACGCTTTTCCAAATTACACAAATGCTCCATGGCCTGCAAAAGGACTTTCGATTCTTGATTTTGGAGTTGTTTACAAGGGCTACACAAGCGACCAGACAATTACAATTGCAAAAGGTCGTCTTTCACAGGACCAGAAAAAACTTCTTGAACTTGTTCAGAAAGCCTACAATGAATGTCTTAAGGTTTACACACCTGACCACACAATTTACGAAGCTGCAAAACGAGCTGATTATATTTTTGCCCAGGCTAAATGCAAAATGCCGCACGGACTTGGACACGGAATTGGTCTTGAAATTCATGAATACCCGCGTGTAAGTACAAAAACCCCGACTGACCTTCAGTTTAAACCAGGCATGGTTCTTACACTGGAGCCGGGATTATATAATGAAACTCTGGGCGGAGTTCGTCTGGAAAATGACGTACTTATTACTGAAAAAGGAAATGAAGTAATTACGCATTCAAGGATTATATATATAAAGGCCTAGAAAATCTGAATACTGTTTTCTGCCAGTTCTATTCTTTCGAGGATATTGTCTATGCGGTTGCACATTGCATCTGCAAGACAAGTATCATCAAGACCTTCAGAAAGCTCTTTCATATATTTAAGAACCTTACGCAGCTCGTGATTTGTTACCAGGAACGGCTTCTGCATATCGCCGGCTGTTTCTTCTTCGCCAAGAATTCCAGCTTTTTTGAGCGACTGTGCAGTTTTTAAGAGTCCTGGAGTACCAGACATTTTTGCAATAAGGTATTCAATTTCCATGCGTACAGGACTTGCCATAAAGGCAGCCTTTTCGTCTTCCGGAAGATATTCACAAAGCTCAAGCAGTTTTTTGAACAGCTCAATTTCTTCTGCATTTTCAAGAGCCGTATCGTCGTCGGCAAGAATCTTTTCTATAGTAGGAAGCAGTTCTTCTGCAGTACTCAAAAGACTCTTTGCTGTTGGACGACCGTCTTCAGAAACAAGACGTGCATTTTCTTCTTCAAGCTCGGCAACCTTACGGCGCATTTCGTCCATTTCGCCTGCATGCTGTTCTTCCATTTGAGCAATCTGTTCATCCTGCTTCTGGATAATTTGTTCCTGGGCAAGTGCATTGTGCTGTGCAAGTTCACTTGCGCGCTGAGCTGTATCCATTGCCATGCTTGCAGTATCCATCATTGATGCTGCATAAGACGGAGGAGTCTGTGGTGGCTGTTGAACTTGTTTAGGCATGCTTTCAGGAGCTGGCATAGGATTATTTGCCGGAGGCTCCATTCCGTTTCTGATTCCCATTTCTTCAGGAGAAGCAGTAAAAGGATCTGGCATTTTGCTTACGTCAAAGTCAGGTTCTTCTTCAGGTTCTTCTGTAGCAGTTGTTTCATCAAACTGATCAAAATCAAAGCTGTCGCTGTCTACATTATCGAGCATATCGGAAACAGGCAGGTCTTCTTCACGTTCACCGTCTCCTGTAAACTTAGGCTTTTCAAAACCTGCAGAAGTATCTATTTCCTGATTATCAAGTTCGTCATCATAATTATCTGAAGTATCTGAGCCTGAGCCAGAGCCTTCACCAGTGCCAGAAGCATCGCCATCACCAGAACCTGAACCGTCTCCTGTACCAACAAGCTTTTCTTTATCTGAAAGAGGTTCATCCTGTACGTCATCAAACGGAGAAACTTCTTCATCTGTTTTAAGTGCATCTGTATTTACAGGTTCTTCCTGTTCTTCTGGTTCTTCGTCGTCATCAAAGAATTCGCCTTCCTGTTCCTGGAGTGCTTCCTGCATAGGAACATTGTCGCCCATAGTTCCAAAGTCAAAACCTTCTTCGCCTTCGGTTTCTGTTTCCTGCCCTTCTACAGGCTCAGGGGCTACAATATTTTCTTCCTGTCCTTCAACCCCTTCGACAGGCTCAGGGACCGCAGCGGCATCTTCCGGTTCTTCAGGCATATTAAGCTGTGCACGAAGAGCGTCTATCTGCTTGTCTGCAAGAATGTTTGGCTGACGCAAATTTCGACTTTTATCGTAGTATTCAATTGCCTGTTCTAAGTTTCCTTCTTTTGTATAAATCTTTCCAAGCATATTATAACCCGAAGGATTTCTCATATCGCGGGCAACAAATTCTTTTGCATATTTTTCTGCAGTTTCTGTTTTTCCAACCTGGTTGTAACGGCCTGCAGCAGACAAAAGGTGATCCTTGTAATTGCGGTTTACATTGTTGATTTTCTTAAAGCAGCTTTCGGCTTTTTCATCCTGGTCTTTACAAATTAAATACTGGCCGTAAAGATCAAGAACCTGAGGATCTTCCTTATCTACATCATAAAGCTCTTTAACATTTGTTCCGGCTGCATCAATCTGATTTGCAGAAAGGAGAGTCTGAACATAGCGTTTTTTCAAATCCTTATCATCAGGAGAAATTTCAATTGCATCAAGAACTGCTTCAAGAGCTTCTTCCGGCTTTTCTCCTTTTTCAAGCGCTTCTGCAAGTCCTGTTAAAATCTGAATATCATGATCATCAACCTTCTTTGCACGCTTAAAAGTCTTTTCTGCAGAATCATAATCGTACTGTTCAAGATAAATATGACCAAGCATTGCAAGAAGTTTTGTATCGTTAGGATGAAGTTCAATAGAATGTTTTACAAGTTCCGAAGCTTCTCGTGATTTCTGACACTTTACCAAAACATTACTGAAATCTTTAATTGCATCTACCCAACCCGGCTTTGCTTTAAGGGCATTCTGGAAGCAGCGGATTGAATCTGAATACATTTTTGCCTGAGCAAAACAGCGGGCAAGGTTATAATTCAAAATAGGATGGTTAGGGTCAATCTGAAGTCCGCGTCTGAACGAAGCAATTGATTTTTCATAATCCTTTTTTTCAAGGTAGATTGCACCAAGATGGTTGTATGCAAGAACATCGGAAGGATTTTCATTTACAACAGAAGAAAAGGCTTCAATAGCATCATCCCAGTTGCGCATTTCACGGTAAGTAAATCCAAGGTTATAGTTAACATCAGCACTCTGGCGGCCTTCATCAACTGCGCGTTCAAGAATTTCAATAGATTCTTCGTAGCGCTTAAGACGACGGTAAATTGCACCAAGGCTTGTCATTGCATCAATATAATGAGGATAGAAAGTTATAATCTGCTCATAATATGGAATGGCTTTGGCATCTTCACCATTTTTTACATAAATTGAGCCAAGCTCCTTAAGATAATCTACATTCGAAGGGTCATCCTTTAAAAGCTGCTTATACAATCGGGCAGCTGTAGGAAAATCGCGCGAAATTACCGCACCCTGAGCACGAGTTAGAATAAGATTTTTTTCGTTGACATTGTTTTCAAACTTTTTTGCCATATATCCCTCTATTTTATGACAATTTTCATTAATTTCCAAGTCTCTGCAATGGGCGGGCAAAAACTTCTTTAGAAAGCGGTCCTATAATCCTGTCATCTAGTTCAGACCAGGATGCAACCGCAAAATAATATATTTTTCCATTTTCAAGCCCCGTAAGAGTGAAGCTTGTAGTATTTCCAACATTTACAGGTGAAGGTCCTTCAATTGCAACTCTTCCAAGATATTCACCAGGTCTGTTCCCGTAATAGATGTAATAACCACCGGCAGTATCATCAACTGAATAATTCCAGCTTAAAGTTACACTACCGTTTCCGGCTACAGCTTTAACTGTAAAAGGAGGAAGCGGCAACGGAAGCTCTGTAAAATCAAGAGTAAGCTGAGTTACAGAAGGCGAAACCGTACCATTACCATCAGGGTAAAGCTCGCAGGCTACCTGGAAGTACATTCCGCTTACACCTTCAATTTTTTTACCGCTTTCTACAGGCTTCCATTCAGGATAAGAATCTGTCCAGTTAAAGTAGTTGTCTCCTGAACGAACAAAATAACTTACTTCTGTCTGAGCAGGAACATTCATTTCGGCTGTAAGACTGTTTAAAATTGAACCTGTAGAAACTACAATTGGTCTTGTTTCAAAACGGCCGCCTGTTGGCTGATAAAGCATTCTTCCAAGAGCACCGGCAGCTTCTGCAGACTGATAATCAGGAGGAGTATAAGGTCGGCGTAAAATACGGATTTCATCAATTTTGCCTGTATATTCTTCGCAGAATTTAAGTTCAGAAGGAGTTCCCATAACAATTAAAGAAACTTCTCCGTCTTCGCGTCCGTTTGATGTTATATAGATAATATCTTCTGTAATTCCATTAACCAGATACTCAAGAATACCAGTTTCGCAGTCATAAGAAAGCGCGTGATAAGACCAGGTATCCGGAATTATAGTAGAAGAGCCTTTTAGATGGATTTCTCCGTCGCCGTTTGGGCCTGCATAAGAATCAAAAAGATTTGAAATGGTCCAGTTGAGTTTTCCGCCGTCAAAAAGACAGTTTATAAGCTGGTAAATAAGTCTTCCGCGGACATTTTTAGAAGATTCCCAGTTTACAATTACTTCTCCGTTTTCTGCAAGTGAAGGACAAAGCCAGAATTCAAGAGAAAATGACCCCATAAGGCCTTCGGAACCAAAAAAAGTACCAGGCTGGCCACTTACACTCAGTCCGCCTATGTTTCTGCTGAGTCCGGCAGATTTTTCGAGCAGAGAATCGCTTGAAGTTTTAAGATTATTTGAAGCAATATTGTAATAACCCGCAGAAATTGGGTTTACAGGGCTTTCAAAGTCAATTAAAAGATCGGTGTATTCGTCAAAAACAAAGGAATTTGTTGCAAGTTCAATGCAATCGTATCCAAAACGGCCTTTTCCGGTCGTAATGTTTTCTTCATATTGAAAAACAGGCCATCCGCCCTTCCCACCGAGAACAATCTGTTTAGCTTCTGCAAAAGCGCCCGAAGTTGCTGCTGCAAAAAGCATGCCGACAGCTGCAAGAGCCGTCTTTTTCAATAATTTTTTCATATAGGTACCTGCTTAGACTATCGGCATAATATGGGAAAATTTGATATAATATTTTAAAAATAACGTCATTGCGAGCGCAGCGTGGCAATCCATGAATCAGAAGGCATTCTCGTATGTGGATTGCCACGTCGCTATGCTCCTCGCAATGACGGGGTTTAGCATGCGAAACGAATTACACGAAACAGCATTAAAGGCTCCTCAATCAAGCGGTGTTTATCTTTGGCGCGACCCTAACGGGACAATTATTTATGTTGGTAAAGCCAAGAACTTAAAAAACCGTCTGACCTCTTATTTTACGGGCCAGAAAACTGTAAAAACAAGGCTGCTTGTTTCGCGTGCGGCTTCTATTGAATATATTACAACTACAAATGAGTACGAAGCTCTGCTGCTTGAAAATAATCTTATTAAAAAACACAATCCGCGTTATAACATCTGTCTTAAGGATGGAAAATCGTATCCGGTACTTCGCGTTACAAAAGAGGATTTTCCAAAGATTTTCAGAACAAGGCGGATTTTGCAGGATGGTTCACTTTATTTTGGTCCCTACCCTAACGTTGCTGCGCTTGATACTTTTATAGAAAATATTTACAAGCTTTATCCGGTTCGTCATTGCAGAACATTACATAAGCGCGAAACTCCGTGTCTTTATTACCACATGAAACAGTGCAAGGCACCCTGCTGCGGTAAGATTGATAAGGAAGAATATAATATTTATATAGAAGAAATTACATCATTATTGTCTGGTCAGGCAGAAAGCACAATTGAAAAGATGTCTGCCCAGATGAAGGCCGCCGCCGCAAATCTTGATTTTGAAAAAGCAGCACGACTCCGCGACGGAATAAAGGCTCTTATGATTTTGCAGAATCAGAATATTGTAGAAAGCTTTGATTCCGAAGACCGCGACTACATTGCCCATTACAGCGAAGGCGAGCTTGTAAGTTTTACTGTTTTAAAAATCCGTCAGGGCAAGCTGCTTGGACGTGAAAATTATCGGGTAGAAAGTTTGAACGAAGATGATGAGTTGCTTGCAGAATTTATGGCTGCTTATTACGAAGATTCTTCACAGATTCCACCGGCTATTTATGTACAGACAGAAGCTCAGTCGGAGTTTATAAACAGATGGCTTAGCGAACAGATGAATACAAATACAAGAGTATGCGTTCCTGCTGCCGATGACAAACACGGAATTGCAGCCCTGAACATGGCTAGAGAAAATGCGCATGAAGATATAATCAGACGTCTGCGGGACCGTGGCGACACTCCTGCAATGGAAGAGCTTAAAACTTTGCTTGGACTTGATACTTTACCGGTCCGTATTGAAGGTTTTGATATTGCACATATTGGCGGAAAGTTCCCGGTTGCCTCCCTCATCAGTTTTTATAATGGAAACCCGGATAAGAAAAATTACCGCTACTTCCGCTTAAAAACAACAGACGGAATTATTGATGATTTTCAGTCTATGCGCGAAGCTGCAACCCGCCGTTATACAAGGCTTTTGAATGAACAGGCCGACTTGCCTGATTTGATTTTGATAGATGGTGGCCTTGGTCAGGTAAATGCAGTTGAAGAAATTTTAAATACTCTTGGACTTGATATTCCTGTTGCAGGCCTTGCTAAGAGAGATGAAGAAATATATCTGCCTGGGAACAGCACGCCGATAAACCTGCCTAAAAGGAGCGATGCTTTGCGGTTGCTCCAGCGTGTACGAGATGAAACACACCGTTTTGCCACAAGCAGGAACCAGAAGCTTAGAACAAAAGAAAATACAGATTCAATATTCTTAGAGTTACCGGGAGTTGGTGAAAAGCGTGCCGTTGCATTGCAGAAAAAGTTTATTACTTTGGAAGCTCTTGCTGCAGCAGAAGAAAGTGCCGTTGCACAATGCCTTCATATTAAGAACGCCGCAGAAGCCGCAGATATTTTACTGGCCGCCAAACAACTGCTCGCCACCCGCCAGCAAAAGCAGGATAAGCAGAAAAAGTCTCTTGGAACAGCCGGCACAACAAAAGAAAAAGCAGCCGAAGCCGGTTACATTTCTTCTCTGGTCGACGAAGCCATGGGCTACGCGGTGGCAGAGAAGAAATAACCTTTATGCTCTCTTCTTCTTCAAAAGCATAGTCAATCCAAATACGCCGCAAAGAACAAGTGAAGCAATAGCAACTATCAGTTTGAAAACAAGATCGTCATGAACAGTTTCTTCATATGTGTCAGAAGTTGTTTCTACTAACGATGTTTCAACAGAAACTTGTGTTTCAATCTGCTTTGTATTTGCAGTCTTTGGCAATACCATTGCTAACTGGTCTTTTGCGACTGGGGTTGCGAGTTCTGCAATTTCTGCAATTTCTGTAAGTTCTGCAATTTCTTCAACCTGTGCAGCAATTTCCTGAACAAGAGGTTCCTGCTTTGTAGCCTTGGCAGTTGCTTTTGCAGCGGCTTTAGCTGTTTTCTTGGCGGCCTTCTTTGCAGCTCTTGATGTACCAGCGGAACCGGCTACAACAGCAGGAACTTCAAAGTTCATGTTGTTATTAATCGTAATTCCAGGGCCTTGTGCAGCCGCAGGAGCACTTCCACCAGTTAGTGCTGAAGTATCAATGTTTCCTGAGAATGGAATTGTTGAGATGCGGTTAGGATTTGTGCCACCTCCTTCACCATTTCCAGGCAATGCAGCAACTGGATCCAATTCAAGCTGCCATGTTTTTGTATTACCACAGTTGTCGGTTGCTACAATATTAAAAGTCTGTTTTGATGTAATACTGCTGATATTAAAGTCATAAGTACCGTTTGTAAATGTTTGAATATTTCCATTTACCTGCATTGTAATAGACTTTAAATCTGATGAAGTATTTGTGAATGCAATAGTAACAGAATCAACTGTAGCAGAGGATTGTGTCTTTACATAAGTCAAAGTATATTTATCATCAGACTGTGTAAGAGTATATGTGGTTGATGATTGTGTAACAGCAGTACCGTTCTGTTTTGGTGTAAAACTTACAGTACCAGTAGGGGCAGTATCATCCTTAACAAATACAAACTTCCTCAACAATGTTGATTGATTTCCCAGCTTATCCTTTGCATAGATTTCATAAGTTGAATAAGAATCGTCTAAAGAGATTGAATTATCGCTTACCTGCTGCAGTGCACCATCACCCTTTTTATAATACAGGCTATCTACACCTACTCCATCTGAATCATTAAGATTTGGAGTGAAAGTAAGCTTATTTACAAAGCCCAAGGCATGATTATAAGTAACAGTTACAGTGCTGCCAGATGTGGATACTGTATAATTTGAACCGTCTGCAGAATCTTTTTTGAGCGCATATTCTACCGAACCAGAAGGGCCAGTTGTATCTGAAAGCCACCAGTTTTCATTTGTTTTAGAAGGATTTGTAATATTATAAACACTGATATTACCTATTTCATCTTTGAACCAGACAAATATGAATGTATGGCGCCATTGAAGATTGCTTCCATTTACCTGAACATTAGAAATAAATCCGTTTGCTAAATCTGTTGCATTTACTTCTGTCCAGTTTGTTGGGGCAGTTAATGCCGTTTGAACATTTGCAATCTCGTAAGATGTATAACTCAAAGCATAGTAGAGTTTATTAGATGGCAATGAATCCTTTTTGAATGGAAGAGTAAAGGTCGCAGAAGCTCCAATTGCACGAATTGTATAACCAGAAACTTCTTTGTATTCTTTTGGCTGCCCATTCTCATATACCCAGATAGTAACAGCACCTTCTTTTATTTCAATAGCATCAGGCGTCATTTTATAATTTGTATCAGTATTAAAACCTTTTATGTAGCTTGAATTATAAGTTGGTATAGAAGCAAGTCCAGAATATGCAGGTGAAAGTGTATTTGTTACTTCAGGACCATTTGAATGAGGTTTGCAGACAATTGTCAACAATGTTTCACTTGAATTTCCAACTTTATCTTTAGCAATAATCGCATATGTTGTCTGTGAAGAAGGAAGATCAAATGTATTAGAATCAATTAGAGTATCTCCACTGCTACCATGAATATACAGGTAGTTAGAAGTTGTCATTCCGGCACCACCAGTATTGTCTGATACATTAGGTGTAAGCTTTATCTTCTTTGCAACGGAAGGATTAAATGTAATTGTAACAGTCTTTCCATCATCCGAAGGAGCAGCAAGGAATGCACCTGTTGCAGCGCTACCACTTGAATTATTTACTGCATAAGCAATAGTTCCAGATGGACCTGTAGAATCTTTTTTGAAGGTTGCATAGACAGGCGAACTTGCATTTCCAGCTTTATCTACAGCTCTAAAATAATAAGTCTTGCTGGTTTCAGGAGAAGCAAATGTACAAGTCTTGGCAGAAACATCATATGTCAAACCTGTTGTTGTAAAGCCAGTATCTGACTGTTCACTCCACTGGAACTTTTCAATATCATTAGCTGATGAAGTAAAGGTAACTATTCCATTATTACATCTTAAGAAATAAGTTCCTTCAATTAATGTTACATTATATTGTTGCTCACTACCAGTTTGAGTTTTTACTGAATCAAGAGAAATTACTGGAGCAGAGTTATCGATGCACCAGTTATTAAATCCATTAGTTGTAGGATAATTCATATTCATTTGAACAGAATTTTCTGAACCTGTGCTTATCATAAATTTGAGCAATCTTGGAGTATCAAGATATGAAGATAAATTATTACCATTTTCATCCTTGAAATTAAGCAATGTGGCATAATACGTATGATTAGCTGCATCAGTAGCAGTTACTGCTGCCTCAAGAGTAGCTACTTCTGTATTTGTGTCACTTGGATCATAGACAACAATCTTTGCTGTAGTAACTGCAATATTAGAAGTAAAGTTTATCTTTGCTCCAGATTTTATAAAGTTTATCTTTTCTGTTGCATTAGAATTTGTATATGTAACATAAGAAGTTTCTGGAGAGTAAGTCAAACTTGTTCCCTCTTTTAACGTAGGTCTTTCATTCAATTCCATTGTTACAGTAACAGGGGCTCCAAGAATACCAGCCTTATTTACAGGATAACAATACTTTACTTTTCTTTCCCATGAAGTAGAATTGTCCCATTTATTATTTTTCTTTTTTTCGAATACAAGGTTTTGCTTAATTTCTGAGCTGGTTGCATCATAGAACTTTGATTCATAATCACTAATCTGGGAATCTTTTATTACCCAACCAAGCAAATTAGTATCATCAGTATTAAATGCCACACTAACTTTAACAACTTCACTCATTGCCTTAAATTGGAATGGATTTGTGTCACTGACATTTGTAATGTTTTTAGCACTAGCTGTTCTTAAATCAGTGTCCACACCGCTGTTTGTATCAGAGCTTCTGATTTTGTATGGAGTTATTGATAATGTTACACTTGGATTTGGTTTATCAAGTTTAACCCACTTTGTACTTCCATGATTTTCAAGTCCTTTACTTTCTGCTTTATTACCGGCCCAGTCTTCTACATTTTCAACATAAAGTTTATTACCACTCACAACTGCATCTTCAAGAGACAAATCTTTTTCACTCAACTGGTATACTGGGTTTGCTGGAGAATAAGCAGTATCTGTTCCATCTTTGGCAATACCTGACTGCTTATCAATGATAGTATATTTAACACTTGAGTTAGCACTGTAATAGTTTGTTTCTGTATCTGCAAGATAATTTACTTTATTTGCTGTTGTTACTTCAAGAGTTGGAGGAGTAACATCGTACAACCATTTAGATAAACTTCCTTTTGAAAGCTTTGTAATTGTACAGTTACCAACACGGTCTTCTATAATGTACCATAATTCGTAAGGACTTGTAGTTGTATGAATACCATTTGCATCTACAGGGTCATATATAGGGAAATAATAGTCTTCTAAATCAAATTGAGAACTAGCATTATTAATCTCATCATAGAATTCTTTATAACCATACCAGGCAGTTGCTGTTTCACCTGTAACAAGTGACGCAGAATCGAAGTCGGCCTGAGTTGGAGCAGAAGAACCTGTCCACACAATCATACGGCTCTTAATAGTATAGTTTGAAGGATCATTTACAAAGTCTGCATAGCCAGATTTTACTCCAGACACATTATCATAAGTTGAAGTATTTGGAATAAAGCGGCAGGAATCACTAAACTTCTTTAACTGCAGGTATGGAGCAATATTATTTACCTTTTTATAGAATACTGTATCAGTATTATTTGGTGTAACAGTAGTATCTGTTAGATTTGGAGAATATGGGGTACCGGCATAAGTATCGTTCACACCAACTCTTCCGTCAAATTCCCAGCCTACAGCTTCGTTTCTTGAGTTCCATTTTGTATTATCTATAGTAAGTTCCCTACCCAATTTTGTTTTAAGGTCTGGATTCAATGGTATATACTTTGTATTTCCGCAGCCATCCATTAACCACAAAGAAATTGGAGGACAGTCATGATTTGGAAGAGTTACAATAATATTACCATCTGAATCTACACAAGTCGTAAGATCTCCGACAGTTACAGGCTGAGTAGTAGTATTTACTGCTGGTAATGTTTCAGGGTATTCTTGCCATGTTGGGGCTCTTGGTACAAAACCATCAGCTCCATACGTTGAATCTTTGGCAGAAGGGAAATGTTCGTAAATATGTGTAACACCATATTGTTCAATTGGTGCAGAGTTTTTATCAATACCCACATATTCATTAACCGGGATTTTCAATTTATAACTTCCAGTTGAACTCTTAAGTATATAAGCGAAATTCCAGATAGGAGAATCTGTCTTACTGCTTCCCCAGAAATCATAATTACTATTCCAATCATGTGGAGTTCTTACTCCATTAAGGAAGGTATTCTTAGCTTTATCCATACCTTCAGGTACTTCAAGAGTAACATCGTATTCAAGATTCTCTATATTCTTTCGTGAATCGTCTGTTGTTACAACATTTGTAACATTAACCACATGGAAGTTTCGTACAGGCGATGCGTTTCCGGCTTTATCGTAAATAGTTACAGTGAAGTCACCTGTAAATTGTCCATAGAAATATGAATAATCTGAATAATTTGTTATGCCTGGTCCTGTCCATCGTACTATTGGCAGATCATTTCCATCAAGTATAGGATTATCATCCACAACTTTAGGATCAATTCTTATATGACTAGATCTATAGAAGTACAGATCATCACTACCAGGGAAAGTTATTCCTTCACTAGACTTATCTGTTTTTGGATGAGGATAAATATTTTCGTATTTAGCGTTAGAATAAGTAACTGTGTAAAGTCCCTTTGTGCCGCCCCAGGCAGGTGCAGTTGTATCCAGAATAATGGATTTTATTGCAGAGAACATTGATTGAGAGTGTCCTGCAAAAGATTTACCCATGATTTTAATTGAATAAACATCATCTGGAGATGCAGGATTATCTGGTACAAGGCAGAGATCCCGAATTTCAATATCAGCAGAAATAATTGCATCAACATATACAGAGTTTACATTTTTCTTAAATCTGATTGTCTGATCATTTGAATTAGGAACAATATCAAATTCAATCTCTGTAGAAGTAGCTTTATCATAAATCTTAGTAGAAGAGGTAAACTTAGCTTTTCCAGAAATTGTAAGTTCACTGATACCGGAAGAAGCTGCACCAAGTTTTACAAAAGCTTTTATTTCTTTCTTATTTGTATAACCGAATGCAGCAGGTACCGCAGTTTCTGCCTCCTGGTCTTCCAGATAATCAAAAGAAGTATTACCAATAGTAATAGACACTTCATTTCCGAATTGTGAAATTTCTGTATTGCTGCCACTTTGAATCTTATCTTTAAGCAAAGAAATATTTGTTGCCTTATCTGTAATTTGTAATTGAAGGTTTGCAGAAGCTGTATTTGGAACCAGCATGTCTGTAATCATAATTGTAACAGATCCATCACCCTGTGATACAATCGGCTCAGCAAGTGTAAACTTTGTAGATGAATTAATAGTACATTCAAGAGCAGCACCCTGAGGCTGAAGATTTGAATCAACCTTGTATACTTTTGAATTATCTGAAAGCTTTATTGTTGAACTAGTAAAATCAAATATTTCAGCACCGGAATTGTTTTCTTTTAAGGTAACATAAACAGCCTTTAAATATATAAGAGATTTTATATTATCACTGCTTGAATCTAACCAGTATTCCGGTGTATTTGAAGAGTCTGTTGCTCTAACAGCTTTATTAATACCTGGTATGTTGATTTTTTCAATGACAGGTTTAATTGAGTCATTACTGAGTGAAATTGGCGAAGACAAAGTTGCGTTACCGGCAGAATCATAGGCCTTTACATAAATATTATATTTTCCTTCACTTGCGGTATCTGCAATCTTAAGTCCTTTAATTAAGATTTTATTAATGCCGTTATATAAATATCTTAATCTAAGTGTATTACCTGTGATTTGATATTCATTTGATTCAAACGTAGTTTCAGTATCGTTTTTATAAACTTTCAAAGCAGAAGCAGCGAATGGATTATTATAAGCCTCTCCTTCATCTCCATTTTCATCAACAGGCTTAATTATAATTTCAAAAGCTCTTGGTTGAGATGTTTGATCGGTTACAGGAATTACTAAAGTCTGATTATTAAGATATATATCTTTTGAAACACCAGCCGTAACACCTTCATCTGCATTCCAAGACAACTCACCAACCTCTGGAGGAGTACAGTCGTATTTAACTTTTGTATCGAAGATATTTGCATTTATGTTATCCATATCATCTTTGATAGCATAAGCAAAACGTATACCTGCATTGTTATCTTCATCTGGGGCAACAAAAGCTTTACTGTCTGTACTGTTAGGATCTGTATTGTTCTGAATGCTTTCACCAAGAGCTTTCCATTGCACATTTTCATCAGAAAGTTTTTCAAGAAGATTTTCAGAAGTTACATCATCGTCAATTTGTATGATAGTCCATTTAATATCATTCTTATTAGAACAGAGGAGTGAATAACCTTGATCACTGATAGAAGATCTGCCACTATCTGTAAGACTTACTTTAAACTTTTCAAAAGTTTCTTTGTTATAATAGTTACCTTCCGCGAAAGAATTGCCGTCTACAGAAATATTAATTCCGCCATCACTAAGACCTGTTGGAGCCTTTGTATCTTTTACTACGAAAATTGATGCATAGCCGTTACCGTTAACATTTGATATGGCTTCATCTTCATAGAATCCGTTATTACCTACATTATCTTCTGCTGCAACATCAATCTGAATTAAACCATCTTCCAGTTCGCCCAAATCATATTCAAAAAGACAACCAACCGCTTTATCATTATCATCTGTAAAACCTGCGGCGGTTACAAGAGCTTCATATGATGGAGTACCCTGTGAAGTAGTACCGATTTTTTGAGGATTTCCTTTTTGGCTATAAACCTTTTCTGTAATATCTGTATAATCACCACCAAAATACGAACCATTATCATTTTTGAATAATCGTCTTGCACGAACACTTATCCATTTTACACCTTTTTCATCTTTTTCCTGGTTTACAACTCCAGCAGCTTCTTCCTTATTCAAGTCTTCTGCAAAAACACGAAGACTAACTTTGTTACCGACACGGTTCTTTACAAACGGCTGAGTAATAGAACCGTTAAATGTGTTCGTATAAAAATCAGTGTCTAGCGAAGCAGGTGCATCTTTTGAACCAGTTCCTTTAATTACAATTTTTGTCTTATTATCAAGTTTATCTGCGGTTGCTGGTATAGCCACTGACTCTCCTGTTGCCGGTGTTCCTCCAAATGCATACATACCCTGAAAGTCGCCGAATTTTGTTTTCCAACCACCAGTAAGCTGAGTAATACGAGGAGCACGTGAATCCATTGTTCCACCAGGAGTAAAGACAAATTTTTCATCTTCAACCATTGAAAAACCGAATACATCTTTTACATCTTTTGAAATAGTTACTGTTACTTTAGCAGACTGATCAAAACCAGTTTTAATATATGCCGGAGCAAACGAAAAAGTAATCAGTTTTTTATTACTACTAATTCTTGGATCATTGAATCGGTTAGAAATATCTTCATAGTCATAATACAATCCATCTTCTCGTTCTACCCAGGATCCTTGAGTTATAGAAATTCCATTCTTTAATGTGTCGTAATCCATTTCTTTTGTAAAGTTAATTCTTACAGCACTGTTACGAACAACATCAGTTTCTCTATCATCTGGAATTGTACCGTTTACTTTAGGTCGTGCAGTTACGAGAGGAACAATAAAAATATCACCTCGCGCCTGATTAACTGTTACTTTTGTAGAAGGACTTGTTGGATTTTCGAAAACAACAGTTGGGGCTGTAATTTCATTAGGAAGAATATTTTCTTCGTATTCTGTTACACTGTTGTAAATAACATTCTCATTTTTTTGCTGATCAATTGTATCAAGGTAAGTTGTAGAAAAAGCGGCCCAACGCACAAAACCATAGTTTGTATCTGTAGTTGCAGAAATTTCATGAGGAATTCCTACCTTAAAAGTAGAGTAACCGCTTGGAGAAGTACTTCCCTGTGAAGTCATTGCATAACGAGTAAAAACCTGAATCTTCGAAGCATTCGCAACCTTTACATCATACTCAATGTCTGAATACAGGTTGTCATCCTTCATCCAGTTTTCACAAGAAAAAATTGTGAGTGCGAATACTGCTAATAAAATTGATAAAACTTTTCTGTTTTTCATAAAACTTCCCCTTCTACTTGTTTACCCTTTTCTTTTTTCCAAATATAAATAATCCGGCGGCGGCTGCAAAAAGTGCTCCTATTGCAATAAACACTTTAACGAGCGGTGATTTTTTTTCTTTTATTTGAGGTTCTGATTTTTGTACTTCGACAGCGACTTCTGTGGCTGGCTCTTCAACAGCGACTTTCTGTTCAACTGCCGCAGCTTCTACCTTATGCCCTTCGACAGGCTCAGGAACCCCGACTGTTGGCTCAGAGGCCACAACGTTTGGTTCACGCTCACCCTCTTTTGGTTTAGGAACCACAGGATTTGGATCAGAATCTTTCTTTTCTTCTTCATCTTCGAAGACTTCAAGGTCTTCTTCTTTGATTTCCGGTATTGGTCCTAAAGCTACTACGTCACTTGCAAGAGCCAGAATATCAAGCAGTGAATCGTCAGAGAATGGATCTTCGCGCAAAACTGCGTCTTTTTCATAAGGCGAGCTTGTGTCCATTAAAGTGAGTGTTTCCTGAACAGGTGAAATGCGTTCAACATAAACAGGACGCTCTGTTGCAAAAGAAGATTTTAATTCTCCCTTGCTCCATTCCTTAATGCTGTTTTCAAAAACAACATGTACTGTTTCGCTTTCTGGTAAATTGATATTTGCTTTTGCACCCGGGGCACTAATCGGCTGATAGATTTTCCAGGAATCTTCCATTTTGTACAGGGCTGCTTTTCCCTGAGCGTTGGCAACACGCCATTCTCTTGCACCGGTTCTGTGTGCTTTATAAAAGCCTTCATTTGTAAGTGTAATTTCAAGAGGCACCCAGACTTCATCATCAAGTACAATTACATTGTTCAAGGTTTCGAGTGTTTCTTCTGCCTGTTCCTTTGTCATTCCGGAATCGAATGCCATATAAATATGCCCCGGAATTGTAATAAATGCTGTACGGATTCCTACTGCTTCAAAAAGAGAGCAGAACAAAATTGAAAGGTCGTCACAGTCACCACCCTTGTACATAAGAGTCTGATAAGGGAACTGAAGGAAGTCGATGGAAGAAGTACCAACGTTATCTTCGAAAGCAGAAGACGGGTCAATTACATAATTAATTCCAAACTGATTAAGTGCTTCAAAAATTCCGGTTGCATACTGAATATTAATAGGCACATCTTCACGGAAATTTTCGCGGACAATACTTGTTACATATTTTGAAAACTGCATTGCGGCAGGGTCTTTTGAAGAAACAAATACTGCTGCACGACGGTCATCATCCCAGGACATATTGTTTCGTCCGTAAACAGGAACTTCAAGAGCATAAGTCTGTGTACGCTTAAGCCCCATATTTGAATAGTTTACAATTACATAACTGTTTGTATCTGTTTTTTCTGTAAGCTCAAGAATCTGTTCATTAAAGAACGAAAGCAGCTGACAGGTAGCACTCTGACCTTTTGCAATTGTCTTAATTGTTCCGCACTCTTTTGGATGTGCCATATACTGCGGCTGATAGAAGCTTACTGTAACATCGCTGATTGCATTGTCTTCATTATTGATTATTTCTATTTCACCAAAAGAATTATTTTCGTACCAAGAATAAAGAACAGGGAATACTGGAGCCAGTTCTTTTTTCTGAATATCAACCTTTGCAGACGAATTAAACATTTGGGTTACATTAAAAGTAACTCCAGGAGAAACAGCAGCATTTACCCCCATAAGTGGCACAGCCCCCGAAGCAAAATGAGTTGCCGATGCAGTAAGGTCTGTATAAATAATTGGATTTATTTTATACGAAATGCCAAGCTGTGCACCGGCAGAAATTCCCGAAATGCTGCGGGATGTTTTTGCATTATAGGCACCAACGTTTACATTAAAATCAAGACCTACTCGTTCAGATAAATCAAGATGATAACCTGCTCCCAGTGTTCCGTTTATAATTGAGATTGGAGCAATTCCAGGAAGCGCCATTGAAAGGTAATCTCCCTGGGCAAAAATATTAAGAAAATCGGTAGGACGGTATGTTACTTTTAAGCCGCCACCAATTCCATATTCAATCTGATGAGTTTCACCAAAAGGTTTTGTAAAATGAGGGAAAACGCTTATAAGAACTTCGTTGTCGGCCATTACAGGTGACGAAAGGAAGCATAATCCTGCTGTAAATGCAATTGCCTTTTTTGTAATTGTTTTAGAGAAATTTAATTTTTTACGAAGCCTTCTGGCTGCTTTTCCTGACATATAACTTCTCTAACCCTTTAATTTTCAAGCTCGGCTGCAATTTTCTCCAGATTCTTCTTTGCAGTTTCATTATTAGGATCAACTGCAAGAGCATTTTCATACCACTTCTTTGCTGCAAGATACTGCTTCTGAAGCGAATAGATATTTCCAAGGTTGTTCATGGCTGCAACATTACCCATCTTTGCAGAAACTTCATAAACAGAAATTGCTTTTGAATACTGACCAGATCTTACATAAAGAAGACCAAGCTGATTATATAATGAAGCCGAAGCTCCCTGCTTTTTAATTCGTTCCTGAACATCAGCAATCTGTGGTCCAAATTCCTGATTAATATATTGTGTAAGAACTTTTTCTACAGTTGAAGTAAGAGTTGATTCAAGCGGCATCTTTGTTGTAACTTCATCTGAACTAAAGCCGGAAGGTGGATAAGCTTTCCATGCATCGGCAAGAACTACAAAGCTTAAATCTTCTTCGTCGTCTATAGCTTTATTAACTTTTTCTGCACCCTTGAGCCAGCTGTTCATATAGCCTTCGCTGATTGATTTCATTGAAATTGGAAGCCATACTTCGTCATCAACAATCAGGATTCTTTCTGTTCCGTTGAACATACCTAAAAGATTTGAATTAGCTTCACCAAGATTTATGGCAACAATAAAATCATCCTCGAGCGGAATGAAGGCTGAACCAATACCAACAGATTCGAGCATTGACATAAACAGAATTGCAATATCATCCTTATCACCCGAACGATAAGAAAGTGTCTGGTATGGATACTGAATATAATCAAGAGATGAAAAATCAAGATGAGCTGTGTTATAAGGTGTGTCTGAAGTTTCTTCGCAAATAACACCAATGCTGCGGATACCTTCAAGAATATACATTGAATACTGCATATTCTTATTCAAACCGGAATGAGTATGTGAATTGGCAACACCAACAAGAAATTTTGAAGTTTCAAATACTTCCTGAGCTTTTGAAGAAACAAAGCTGGCAATAACAGCAGGGTCAACCCAGCGCATTGTATTTCTGTTGTGAACCGGAATTGTTACAGGAATTACTGCAACACGAGTATCGCCAAGAAGATCATATTCAACAACGACTTCACCAGAAAATTTTCCGGCTTCAGAGAATCGCATTAACTTGTCTGTAAAGTCGGCGTAAAGAGGAATCTCTTCTGAAGAATGCTTGTAGATTACTTTAACCTGACCACAGTCCTGTTCCGAAGCAGTATAACCTTCTGCACGGAAGCGAACCTTAATATTTCGGATTTCGGCAGCTTCATTATTCTGAACTGTGATTGTTCCGATTGATTCATTTTTATAAATTGAGAAAAGAACCGGGAATACACTGTCATCATATTCTGCTGTTACATCTACATTACCCGAAGTTTTCTGAGTATCAAACTTAATGCTTACAGAAACACCTGCTGTAAGACCTGCGGCTCCGGGATTTCCAAAATATGTATTGTACTGGCAGTTGAACCACGAAAGATTCAAACCTACAGAAACCTTTGTATTTATTTTATAACTTGCGTCTGCAAAGACACGGTACCACGGAGCGTAGTGAGCTCTTTCATTTGTAAAGGCACCATAAGCACCAAGAGCAAGACCACCATCAACTTCAAGGCGTGCAAGTGGCGAAAAGAATCCACTTACCTGTGCACCAAATGGAACTATTAGAAGATTAGGATCAACTCCAGCTTCAAGATTTTTTGAATTGTTTTTTGGCAAAACAATGAATCCGAATTCCGGGCCGACATTAAGGAAGCCTTTAAGATTTACTCCTACATCTATGAACGCACCTCCACCGACAGGATCGTACTTTTGTTCTTTACCTGAAAGAAACGGGAACATGGCGGTTGGAGTTACTTTTAATGTGATTTCCGTAGCGAAAGAAGACGCACACAAAAAGAGTGCGACAATAAATGCATATTTTTTTCTCATACTTTTTTTCTTATCTCTCTCTTATTGTTATTTTCGGCAGAATTCCCCTGTCTGCGCACAAAAACAACAACTTTATTCTATTATAGAGAGTTTTCGGAATTTTTGCAACGGTCCAGTGCCTGATTTATATTTTCAAAGATATTTTCGCGACCAAGCTTGTCTGCCATACCTGTTTTTTCGAGCAGAAGATAAGGCTGAGTATGAATTCCGCTTATAACTATTGTGATTCCTTTGCGGTCACAGGCGGCTTTACACTGTTCCAGGGCCCGGATACCACCTGCATCAAGGTAAATTGTGTTTCTCATGCGAAGAACAAGGAATTTACAGTCGGTGTGGGCTCTTTCTGTAGCCAGTTCAAACTTGCGCACTGTACCAAAAAAGAGAGGGCCTTCAATTTCGTAAACAAAAGTCTGAGGAGGAATGTCCAGATTTTCGGCCGGCTGGTCCTTTTTAATACCACCGGTAAGGATTTCGCGTTCATTCTGCACTTCAGAAAGGTCAATCATCTTCTTAATGAAGAAGAAGGCTGCAAAACCAAGTCCAACTTCGATTGCAACAGTAAGATCTACGAAAACTGTGATAAGGAAAGTCACTACAAATACTGTAATGTCTGATTTCTGACCTTTTACAAGCGAACGGATAGCCGGGAAGCCTGCCATATTCCATGCAACATTGATCAAAACTGCTGCAAGGGCTGCCATCGGAATGTAAGCAGCGTATTTTCCGGCAAAAAGCAGGATTAAAAGCAGTGTAATTGCGTGAATTATGCCTGCAATAGGGGTTTTACCTCCGTTTTTGATGTTTGTAGCGGTACGGGCAATGGCTCCTGTAGCAGGAATACCACCAAAAAGCGGGCTTGCAATGTTAGCAACACCCTGTGCAATGAGTTCTGTGTTTGAATCATGCTTTGTACCAATCATACCGTCGGCAACTACGGCGCTAAGAAGTGACTCAATAGCGGCCAGAACTGCGATGGAAATTGATGTCGGGAACAGAGTTGTGATTGTTTTTATGCTGAGTGACGGGAGCTGAGGCTTTGGAAGTGTGTTTGGAATTACAAAATGAGGACTTCCGTCTGCAAAAGTTCCGATTGTGTCTGTGCGGAGGCCTGCAGTTTTCTCTAAAATGATACTTACAACTGTTGCGGCAATGATAACTACAAAGCTTCCCGGGATTTTTTTAATGAATTTTGACCATATAAAGATAAATGCAAGGCAAACTGCAGCCATAATTGTTGAATACCAGTTTACGCTGGCAGCCGAACGGATATAGACGATGATTTTTGGAAGGAAGTCGCCAGGCATTTTGGAATATTCTTCGCCAAGAATTGTCATTGGTATGGTAAAGTCAGGGCGTAGTCCAAAAAAGTCTCCCAGCTGACCTGCTGCAATGGTTACTGCAATACCGGCAGTAAAGCCTGTTACAATTGTATATGGAATAAACTTAACAAGACCACCCATCTTAAAAGCGCCAAGAAGGATAAGGATGATTCCGGCCATCATGGTTGCGGTTGCAAGTCCACCAAGTCCGTACTGGGCAACTACGCCATAAACGATTACTGCAAAAGCACCGGTTGGTCCGCCAATCTGAACACGGCTGCCACCAAGTGCCGAAATACAAAAGCCTGCAATTATTGCTGTAAAAAGGCCTGCCGCAGGGTTCACGCCCGAAGCAATAGCAAAAGCAATGGCAAGTGGAAGAGCAACAATTCCGACAATCACGCCGGCAATGAGGTCACTAACGAATGTTTTTGTGTTGTATGATTTTAGTGAATTAAGAAGTTCTGGTTTAAACATAATGGTGTGATTATAGCGAGAAGTACCGTTTAATGCTATACTATTTGTATGAATAACATTCTTTTCCTTGCCCCGGAAAATCTTTCTTCAATTTTCAGACAGTACCTCCCTGATCCAAACGTGTTGTTTGTGTTCTCGACTGATGTTGTTATGAACTCGTGGATTGACTGGTGTGTTTGTCATGAAGAGGAATCCGGGGTTTCGGCGGTGGAGCTGGAGCGGTTTGTTTCCTGGGATAAGTTTAAGGGTGCTTATGCTTCGGTGAACCAGGCAGACAAAAATGTTATTCCTTCCCTACTCCGAAAGATTTTTGTGAGCAATTTAATTCGACGCAATGCAACAGAAAAGTTTTTTAAGAAAATAATTAATCCGGAATTTGCAGAAACTGCAGGGTCTTTTACAGACTGGATTTCAAAGATTCTTCCTTCGCTTAAGCTGTGGCATGATTTGATGGAAAAGGGAGGAGACACTGGTGCGCCCGCTCCCGACGAAGAAGATTCTGATTTTGAAATTTTGTATAACGAATACAACACCTTTTTGCAGGAGAATAGCTTTTTTGAACCTGCGTGGTCTGTGCCAGATTTTTCTGCAACACAAAAAAAGGTGCTTATCATTTACCCTGAAACCCTTGAAGATTTTGCAGATTACATTGAAGTTTTTAATGAGTGCAAGGCAATCACTTTGATTACTATGCCTGCTGAGGAGCCGCCGCACCCTGCCTGCATAAAATACAGCGACTCGCGCAAAGAGCTTCGCATGACAATTCTTGCAATCAGAAAGTTAGTGGCAGACGGAAAGGCAAAGTGGACAGAAATTACTTTGAATGTGCCTGACCTTGAAACATACCGTCCTTATCTTGAACGAGAGCTTACAAAATACTGCGTGCCTTTTGTAATCCGCGCGGGCTTTCCTTTGACTTCAAACTGTGCAGGAATTATTTTTAATGAAATCTTAGACTGCTATTCTTCTGACTTTTCTTACGACAGTGTGCGCGCCCTCTTGCTTGATAATTACATTCCGTGGAAAAAAGAATTTGATGAAGTAAAAGAAAACCTTATCCGCGAAGGTCAACGCCTGCGATGTATCTGCAGTTATAACGAGAAAGGCAATCAGAAAATTGACGTATGGAAGGAAGCCCTTGCTAAAATAAATCACGACGAGCGCGAATACACTTTTTACAGCCAGCTAAAAAAAGATATTACTGCAATTTGTCAGAGCAATACGTTTGCCTCAATTCATGTTGCATGGATGGCTTTTAAAACACGTTACCTTGAGTCTTCGGAATTTTCAGAGACTGCAGATAAAATCATAAGCCGTTGTATTACAGAACTGAACACTCTTATTTCTATCGAAAAAAATTACTGCGAGCCTATGGGGCTTTCCGTTGACTCCCCTTATCAATTTTTCATCAATGAGCTTAGCAAAAAAACTTATACTCCTCAGAACAGTGCAACAGGAATTTCTGTCTTCCCATATAAACTTTCGGCGGCAGCAGCATATAAATTTCAGTTTGTGATTGATGCCAGTCAGAATAATCTTGAACTTCCCTTCAAACGTCTTTCCTTCCTCAATGCAGGCAAGAGAAGTTTGCTTAAACTAACAGATGAAGACAAAAGGTTTAATGCGTCAAAAGCCTTCATCCGTCTTTATGCAAAATCTGGCGACAACACAATGCCGATGTTCTCCTGCGCCGAAGATACATTTGCGGGATTTGCGATTGCGCATACTTATTTACGAATGACAGACAAAAATCCTTGCGAAGAAGAATTGGAGAAAAGTGATTTTATTCAGAATGAGAAGAAGTGGTTTTTAGACTCGGGCTCCCTGAGCTTGTCGAAGGGCCAGCAAGACCAATTCCTCCGCTGGAACTCCTTCAACAGTTCCCGCTACGAAAAGCCTGCCGCTTACCAGGTACCGCAGGCTCTCAAAAAGAAAATCGACTGGTACCTTGGTGAAAACAGAAGCATTCATAATCCTCTTTCAGATATAGACACAATCACAATTTCGCAGTCTGACATGAAATCATTTTTTCCGTGCCCGCGCAGATGGATTTTTGATAAAGTACTTAAGCTTGAACCAGACAGTCTTTCAACTTCACTCATCGGCCGCTACGACATGGGAAACATTCATCATAAAATAATGGAGCTGTATGGAAAATCGCTCATGAATAAAAATCAGCCGCTGCCAAAAGTTGTTGATGACATAATCGAAAATGAACAGGACCTTACAGGACTAATAAACGGTTTTGCTTACGAAGCAATTCATGATCCGGAACAGGAATACAGCAAAAGCCCGCTCACTCTAAAAATGCTCGAGGCACAGATTCCTGCAATCACAGATAATATCCTGAACTTTTTACGAAGCTTTTGCAAAACTTTTGCAGGCTACAACGTTCGTGGAGTCGAAAAATGGTATAACAGCTGTAACGCCAATCGCAGATGGAATTACAACGGAAAGATTGACTGTATTCTTACAGCAGGAAGCAATCACCCGGAAGACATAGGCTGGACTATCATTGACTATAAAAACAGCGCAACAGCAATGCCAGCTGCCAAAGATGCAGTAATTTCTGATGACGGAGCCCTGGGTGATTTTCAGATGCCTATGTACATCACACTTATCCGCGAAAATGAAAAAATCAAAGATATAACTCAGGCTGCTTTTTATGCAATCAATGCACCGGAAAAAAGTAATCACAGAGTAATTGTAGGCAAAGGTCGTACAGCACAAACAATGGAAGAATATGAAAAAACAATCCAGGCGTTTGAAGAATATGCCGAAGGCTTTGCACAGTGCGTAGAAAACTCTGAATATCCATTGACTCAGGTTGATGTTTTTGAAGATTGCGGCGGCTGTAATTATAAATCAATCTGCCGTTACAATTATACAATTGCAGGGAGGGCAAAATGAGCGACTACAGTTATCTTGACCTTCTTGAAAAACGACACAAAAAACTTGATGACAAACAGCGGGCAGTTTGCTGCAGAACAGACAATACAATTGTAGCAGCTGGTGCCGGTTCCGGAAAAACTCAGGTACTTGCAACTCGTTTTGCATGGCTTGTAATGTCACAGAATATCCGCGCCCCTCAAATACTTACGCTTACATTTACAAAAAAAGCTGCCGGCGAAATGTACGAGCGAATCTACCAGACTCTCGATTTTTTTGCAAATGATGAAGGAACTCCTGCTCTTGAAAAAAAACGTGCCACTCTTGCTCTTGAAGAATTTTCTGACACACATATTCAGACATTGGACTCTTACTGTAATTCAATTGTAAAGCAGGCTGCAAACCGCTATGGAATCCGTCCTGATTTTAATGCAGGCGGCAGCGACTCTCTTGAAGATATAAAAAAGCTTGCACTTCCGTATGTTCTTGCAAATAAAGACAGACTCTGCATCCAGCATTATGCCCAGGCCGGACGACTGGAAGATTTTGCTTATTCCGTGCTTGCAGAAGCCGTGAACAAATATACTACTCTTGCAGATGAACCTGACTTTTTTGTTTCTAAACTTGAAGCACAGAAGGAGCTTTTGCTTGAAGGCTGGAATAAAGTTGTTCAGTCTCTTCCGGCTTTCCTTGCTGATTATGAAAAAGAATGTGTTACCGCAATTCAGACAAAAGGTGAAAACGAATATACACAAAAGGCCAGTTTAATTATGCAGTTGCTGACCGAAAAGGAACTTGCGCAAGGTGAAGCCTTTGAAGATATAAAGGATTATGCAACAACATTTTATGAAAAGCTTTTGAAAATCTGTAAGATACAATTCCCTTCTGGCGGTTATACTTCAGGTCTTCGTTCTGCAAGAAAATTCCTTATGGAAGAATTTGTTACTCCAACAATTCCGCTTTGTACGTACATTGCGCAGCTAAATGAAACCACAGACCTTTATAAAATGTTCGATGATTTTTCTGCAATCGTAAATGATTCAAAGCGCCAGACAGGAAACCTCACTTTTGCAGATATCAGCGAGCTTGCCTTGAAGATTCTTAATGAACAGGAAGATCTTCGCACACAAGAACAGAACGCCTACGAAAAAATCATGATTGACGAGTTTCAGGATAACAATGCCAAGAATAAGGAACTACTCTTTTTGTTGAACAATGGCGGGCAAAAGCTGTTCTTCGTTGGTGATGAAAAACAGTCAATTTATAAATTCCGAGGGGCTGATGTTTCTGTTTTCAATAAGCTTAAAACTGAACTTGGAGACGACTGCTTTTTGCAGATGAATTACAACTACCGTTCCAACAACAATCTGCTTACAACCTTCAACCGCATATTCGGCGAAAATGATTTTATTTTTGATAATCAGACAGAAGAGCTTTATGAAGCAAAATATTCTGTTCCGGCAATAAAGTTTGATCCGGTAACTCAAAAGGAGCTTCCAGCGGAATCGCTTACAGACGTTCAGAACAGATTCCTTTCTATTTCAAGACTCGACCCTGATGCGCTGGATTCATCAATTCACTTTGGAGTAAAAGACCAGCTTGCAATTAGTATTGCAAAAACAATTCTTGAGTTTAAAAAGAACATGGAAGACCAGGGCAAAGAATATAGTTTTTCAAAGTTCGCAATTCTTGACCGTGGAAGAACAGACCGCCGCTATCTTATAAAATGGCTCAATGTTTTTAATATTCCATACACAATGGACATGAACACTTCCATTTTTTCTGACGGCCCGATTAATGATATTTATAATTTTCTTCAGCTTTGTGTTTATCCTCAGGACAGAATTTCTCTTGCAGGTTACCTTGCCTCTCCTTTTGCAAACTTAAGCGAAGAGACTGTTGAAGCAATTCTTGCAGGAGCCGGAGCTGATGACATTCAAGATGAAGGTGAACGCTCCAAATATCAGGCAGCTATGGATTTTTATAAAGAGCAGAAGCTTTTGACACTGAGCCGTCCTCTTACAAAAACACTCGAGCTTTTGTGGAATGAATGCGGCTATCGTTATGAAACAATGTTCAGCTACAGAAAATCACTTTACGAAGAACAGTTTGATATGCTGTTTGAACTTGCCCGTCAGACAGATTTGAACGATAAAGGAATTGCCTGGTTTAGTGATCAGCTGAGTCAGATTAAGAACAAGGAAATCACTTCGTTTGGAGACGATGTAGAAATCAATTTTGATGAGCTTACCTACCCTATAGAAAAAGGCGATGCCGTAAACATCATGACAATTCACAAGAGTAAGGGACTTCAGTTTGGCTATGTTTTTGTTTATGGCTGTACAAATGTAAACAAAAAAAGCAGAGACTCGCAATTCTTCTTTGACCAGAAATACGGACTCACAGTAAAGCCTGGTAACGGAACAAAAAATTACTTTTTCATGAGGCAGGAAGAACAGGCCGCAAAAGAAGAACTTGCAGAATTCCGCCGTTTGATTTATGTAGCAATAACCCGCGCCGAAGATTATGTAGAAATTGTAGGTTCCTGGAAAGCAGAACCAACCGACTCCTGGGAAAAAGAAGATTCCCTGCGGCTTATTGAAAAGCTTGATTTGCACTACCTGAGTGATGAAACAAAACCATTCAGCCCATTCAAGAGCCTTGAAATAATTCCGGTTGAACGAAAAGAAATGAAAGGCAAGCTTTACAATACAAACTCCCTTAAAGCAGAAAAGGAACGAGTTGCCGCTGCGGAAGAATTGTATAAAGGAGAGCCTGCAATAAAATATGAGTGGCCTGAGTCAAACAGAAAAACTCCTTCGTCTTTGGAAAAGGAATACGTTCCTCAAGCAGCACAGGATAGTGACAGCGGTCAGACCTTTGATTCTCCGGAAGACACCTTGCAGTCAACAAATTTTACAGCCGCAGATTTTGGTACACTTGTTCACGCTTTTCTTGAGGCACAGGCAAAAGGCATTCCATGCGACCAGTACCAGCCAGAATCAAAGCTTTTGAAAAATCTTCCGGATAGTCCTGCTGTTATGAATCAGTTTATTGATTCGTGTAAGTCAATGTGCCAAAGTTTTGCTCAGAGTGATTTAGGAAAAGCGCTTGATGAATGCAAAGCCGCCGGTCGTTTCTACCGCGCAGAATGGGCCTTCCGTATGCTCTTAGACGGCTTCATTTTCACCGGTTCAATAGACTTGATTTATGAAAACCCGGATGGCACCTACACAATAGTAGACTACAAATCCGACAAAGAAATTGACATAGAAAAATACCGTGGCCAGCAGGAGTGCTACAGAAAAGCCGCCGCCAAGCTGCTGAAAATTTCAGAAGAAAAAATCAGCTGCTGGTTGTATTTCTTAAGGCACAACTCTGCTATAGCAATCCAACCACCCATTCAGCCAGTGCAACAAAAGTAGGAATTGTCAGAATACAGAACATACTGGTAATTGTAACAATAAGACTTGCAAAAGATTTGTCGTGATCAAACACAACTGCCAGCCCCGGAATTGTAGTTGCAACCGGACACATTGAACAGATGTAAATTGCAAAGAGCATCATCTTTATGTCCTGCATGTTTATGCAAAGCTTGTAGACAATCACGATTACAACAAGATTACAAAGCGACGCAACAACAAGACGGAACAAAGTTGTTTTAATTACGCGCGCAATATAGGCTCTGTCAAATTCAAATCGTGCAAAAAGTATACCAAGCAAAAGCATGGCCATAGGAGTGTTGATATCTGCAATCATAACGATTGGTTTACGAACAAGCTCCGGCAATTCAAAAGGCAGACAGAAAAGAATAATTCCTATTGTTACTGCAATGATATTCGGGTTTGTGATGATTTTTTTTATGTTTGTTGTGCCGCTCATCTGATAGTAGCCGTAGGTCCAGATAAGCACGTTGAAAATGATGAGATAGCCCATCAGGTAGAAAACGCCTTCATCACCAAACACTCCGCGAATCAACGGGATTCCTACAAAACCGCAGTTTGTAAAGGCAACAGCAATGCGGTCGATTTTTTCTTTTGACGAAAGGATTCCAAGCAGAATCATTATGCCATGCATAACAAGTGCAATGAGTGCTGCAAACCAGAGCTGACCAAACTTATGCCAGCTGAATTCCATATTAAAGCTGTTGAGTACTAAAAACGGATTAATAAAATAAAGGAGCAGGCGGCTCATGAACTTCTGCTGTTCGTCTGTTACCTTTACGATTCGTGCAAAAATATAACCTGCCAGTGTGATGGCAATCATTATTACGAGTTGTTTTAAAACAAGTATGTACATTTTATTTCCCCAGGGCCGCAAAAAGTGCAGTGAAAAGTCCGAGTGAAACGGCCATCATTATGAGTCCTGCAATCAAAACGCCGAGCATTACGGCAATGACTGTGTCTTTGAATTTCATATCAAGAAGGCTTGCTCCAAGTGTTCCGGTCCAGGCTCCAGTTCCCGGCAAAGGAATTGCAACAAAAAGCATGAGAGCAACAAAGATTCCACGGCCTGCTTTTTCTTGCATTTTTTCTCCGGCGGCGGCACCTTTTACTAAGAAGAACTGACAGATTTTTCCTATGCCTTTTTTATCCTGACCCCATTCCAGAAAGCGTCTTGCAAAAAGATAAATGATTGGGACAGGCAGCATGTTGCCAATAATACAAACAATGTAAGAAGAAACAATCGGCATCTGAAGCGCCTGAGAAACAGGAATGGCACCACGAAGTTCAATGAGCGGCACCATCGAGATAAAGAAAATCCAAAGATAATTTTTGAACATAAAATCATTATAGCGAAAAACCAGGTCTTGGGCAAATTGACAATCCTTGGCATTATGCTAAACTGATTTTATGCACACCTGGGTCAGTGACTATTATAAAAATCTCTTTGGAACAAAAGTCTACAAGCTCACCTTTGATGCCGGCTGCACCTGCCCTACCCGCGACGGAACTAAAGGAACACGTGGCTGTATTTTCTGCAGTCAAAGCGGCTCGGGGGAATTTACTGTACCGTTTGATGATAACCGCAGCATTGTGCCGAATCGCTTTAAGGGTGCAGACACTTTTATTGCATATTTTCAGAACTTTACAAATACATACGGTGACCTCAAGACGCTTTCTGCAAAATGGCATAAGGCACTTTCGTATGAAGGAATTAAGGGACTTGCGTTGGGAACCAGGCCTGACTGTCTTGGTGATGATGTGCTTGAGGAACTGGCGCGAATAAGTGAAAAGCATTTTGTGCAGCTTGAGCTTGGGTTTCAAACTTCGAACGAAGCTTCTGCTGAATACATTCGGCGTGGCTTTACAAATGATGTTTATTTTGATGCAGTTGCGCGTATACACAAGATGGCGCCAAAGGTTCACGTAGTAACGCATGTTATTTTCGGGCTCCCGGGAGAAACAGAAGCAGACATGATGAAGAGTGTGAAAGCTGCAATTGACGCGGGGACTGATGGCATTAAAATAATGTGCCTGTACGTTCTGAAAGACACAGATCTTGCCATAGAATATCAACAGGGAAAGTTTGAAGTGCTGCAGATGGATGAATATTTTGAACTGCTGAAGAAGGCGCTGACGATTATTCCGGATTCGGTGATTATTCACAGACTTACGGGGGATCCGCCAAAGAAAACTCTGATTGCACCAAAATGGACTACGGATAAAAAACGGGTAATGGATGCAGTAAAAAAACTATCTTGAAAAAACCACCGTTTTTCGGTAATATAAAACTGTTGCCGGGATGGCGGAATTGGTAGACGCCCAGGACTTAAAATCCTGTGTCGGGCAACCGACGTGCCAGTTCGATTCTGGTTCCCGGCATAAAGGTCTTCCGAAAGGGAGACCTTTTTTATTAGGAGTAGCCCATGACATTCCACTCATATTCTTCTCAATGCCCGTTCAAATCAATTGATGACATTAAAGACAAAAAAATAACAATTATGGGGCTTGGGCTCAATGGTGGTGGCGAAGCGGCTGCACGATTTTTTCTGAATAAAGGCGCTTATGTCACTGTAACAGACATGAAAACCCAGGAACAGCTGGCTCCAACTCTTGAACGCCTTAATAATGACAAAACACTCGACCATTCTCGTCTTACCTATCATCTTGGCGGTCACGACCTTGCAGATTTTGAAAATGCAGACTGCGTTATAAAAAATCCGGGTGTAAAGTTTGACGGAAACAAATATCTTGCAGCTGCAAAAGCAATAGAAACTGACCTTAGCATCTTCCTGCGCTTTACAGACTGCCCTATTATTGCAGTAACAGGAAGCAAAGGAAAATCTTCTACAGTAAGTGCAATTTATTACGGCTTACAGCAGGCAGGCTTTACAGCATTCCTTGGCGGCAACATTACAGTAAGCCCGCTCACTTTTTTTGACCAGGTAAGTTCAGACACTCCTGTTGTAATTGAATTTTCTTCATGGCAGCTTGCAGACCTTCGTGGTCGTGGAGTTCTCAAGCCTCACATTTCTGTAATTACAAAAATTGTTCCTGACCACCAGAACTGGTATGGCAATATGGAAGACTATGTTGCAGACAAGCGTTTGATTTATGCAGATCAGGATTCCGGAACCTATTCAATTTTTGATGCAGGGGAAGATGAACCTGGAACAGGACCAGTCTGTGGCGGAACCTGGGGAGACCTTTTTGCCCGTGAAAGCCGTGCAACAGTAATCCGTTACAACAAGCCAAACCAGTACACAGTTGATTTTGATAGTCTTCTTGTTCCGGGCGAACACATGAAGCTCAATGCACAGAATGCCGCAACAGTTCTTCAGCTTATGGGTGTAGAAAAACAGCGTGCAAAAGAAATCCTTCAAACCTGGCCGGGCATTGCTCACCGTCTTCAGTTTTTCCATGAATGGAACGGCTTCAAGTTTTACAACGATTCTGCCGCAACTGTACCAGAAGCAGCCGCTGCCGCAACAAAGGCATTCGGCAAACCTGTAATCCTCTTAACAGGCGGAACAGAAAAAGGCCTTGAACTCAACAAGTTGACTGAAGTTCTTATTGAAGGAAAAACAACTGAGCAGATTTATCTTCTTGCAGGAACCGCCACCGACAAAATTATTTCTGAACTGGACAAAGCAGGAACAAAATACAACGGTCCATACAACAGTCTTGACGAAATGCTTGGCGCGCTCAAAGACGCTCTTTTAAGCGGCAACGTTAAATCAGACATTATAGTATTTTCTCCGGGAGCGACTTCATTCGGAATGTTCAATAATGAATTTGACCGCGGTGAAAAGTTTATGGCTGCGGTGCAAAGTTTAATGCGCTGACAATTGCGGCAACACCGGCGCGTCCTACGTTGGAGCTCTTTCCTACTCCCCAGGCTGTAGTGCCGTCTTCTTTTGTAATCTGAACATAAGAAATAGCGTGAGTGTCTGAACCGGAACCAATTGAATGTTCGCTGAATGATGTAATATTAAAGGCTGGAGCAGAGGTTCTCTTCATAATATTTACGAACGCATCCAAAGGTCCGTTTCCACTTGCTGTAATAACGTAGCGTTTTCCAAGCCATTCAATTGTTGCTGTCTGAGCAACATGTTCAATACCTTCACCACCGCGTTCACCCTCAACATGTTTTTCTGTAATTTCATATACATTAAGCGGAGACTTTGTTTTAAGCCATTTTTCTTCAAACAGCGAATAAATTTCTGCAGCTGAAAGTTCTCTTTGAAGTTCATCGGCCTTTGCCTTAACAATAGAACCAATTACAGGATGCATTGCCTTTGGAGGAACAATTCCAAATTCGTGTTCCAGAATATAAACTGCACCACCCTTTCCACTCTGACTGTTTATGCGGATAATTCCTTCATATTCATAACCAATATCATGAGGGTCAATCGGAATATAAGGAACATCCCAGCGGGTATCTGGTGCAAGCTTAGTACGAGCTTCAATTGCTTTACGAATTGCATCCTGGTGGCTTCCGCTAAACGCAGTATAAACAAGTTCCCCTGCATAAGGCTGGCGCGGATGAATAGGCATATCTGTAAGTCGTTCATAAAGAGCAGCAATTTCTTCAAGGTTCGAAAAATCAAGTCCCGGATCAACTCCCTGTGTGTAAAGGTTCAGGGCAGCTGTAACAAGATCCATGTTTCCGGTTCGTTCACCGTTTCCAAAAAGACATCCTTCTACACGTTCAGCACCGGCAAGTAATCCAAGTTCGCAGTGTGCAATTCCTTCGCCTCTGTCATTATGATTATGAAGTGAAATTATGCAGCTTTCTCTATTGCCGATATTCCTGCAAAAATATTCAATCTGATCTGCAAACTGATTAGGCATATTGCATTCAACAGTAGAAGGCAGATTCAAAATGATTTTATTTTCCGGAGTTGCACCCCATTCCTCACGCACAGCACGACAAATTTCAAGTGCAAAATCCATTTCGGTTTCTGTAAAATTTTCCGGAGAATATTCAAACATCACGTTTGTTCCGGCCTGAGTAAGCAGAGTAAGATTCTTTTTTATACTGCGAACTCCACCAACTGCAAGATCAATTATTTCCTGTTTGTTTTTTCCAAAATTGTACTGACGTTGTGCCGGAGAAGTTGCGTTGTACAAATGCATAATTACATTTTTTGCACCACGCACGCTTTCTATAGTTTTCTGTACAAACTGGTCGCGGGCCTGAGTAAGAACCTGAATCCAAACATCATCGGGAATAAGATTTTCATCAATAAGACGGCGCACAAAATCATACTCGGTTTTATTTGCAGAAGGAAATCCAACTTCAATCTGTTTAAAACCAATTGCAACAAGCATTTTAAAAAATTCAATTTTGGCATCAATGCCCATTGGATTTATAAGTGCCTGGTTGCCGTCGCGCAAATCAACGGAACACCAGACAGGAGCAGCAGTAAGCCTTTTTCCGGGCCACTGCCTGTCGTCTAGAGAAACTCCTTTAAACTGCTGGTACTTTCCGTTGTATTGCTTCATTTATTTTCGCAAAGGCCTTTGAACAATTCCTTTATTTCTGCAGTAAACTGTGCAGTATCTTCGCGTAATCCTACGAGGAACGAGTTGTCCTGCAAAGGTCCAATTACTGCATCCATTTCCTTCTGATTTCTGTATACCATGTTTCTGTAGTAATCGGTGTAATCTTTTTCACGAGAACCGAATGCTGCATTGTAAATATCATAAGCACAAACTGTAACATCATCAGAAATATTGCGGTACAAATCAAAAGTAAAGTCTTCGATTGGACGTGAGTAAAGCTTTTCCAAAAGATAAAGTGCATAGCGAACTTTATATTGCTCATATTCTTTCTGACAATCATTATAGAAGTTATGAACATTTTCCCAGTCATCAATTGTGCCTTCTTTGATTTTTGCAAAAAGCTCCTGGATTTTTTGTGAAGGAATAATCTGTCCGCCAACGCATTCCCATTCTGTATAAAGAGGAAGCTCGCGGATTTTCTTGATAAGCTCAAGAGTAAGATATTCAGCACCTGCAGACTTACAGTATTCCATAAGTGAACGTGTTGCAAAATATTTTACAATCTTGCGGTACATCTTATATGCCTGAACAGGTTTGTGAATTGTAGCTCCAAACTTTTTCTGGCAGACAGGATCTTCAAGAACAAAGTCGGCTTCCGGATTCTGATGCAGATAATCCTTTGCCTTCTGATAAATCTTTGCCTGGTCGGCAGCGCCTTCCATAGCATCATTCTTTGTATTAAGAAGATATTTTGAAGTAAGCCCGATAATCCTGTCGAGCGCACTCATAATTTCCTGCATTGTATCTGGCGCAAAAGGATCTGTTTCAATATTCTGAACTTTGATAGCACGCTTATCACGCTTTTTGAATTTATTGTTGTTTCTGGTAATAGCGAACATATCATACATAAACCAGAAAGCCGGAACAATTCTGATTGCCTGATTTCCGTTAAGGCCCGGAGAAACAAGCGCAAACGGATAAGGAATATCAAGCTCGTTCTGATAGCTTCCTTTTGAAACAAGCACGAATGAAGCAAAGCGGCTGTTATGTTTAAAGTCAGAACACAAGCCTGGCCAGAATCCGCGCTTAGCAAAAATTTCACCGTCGGGACTTCGGCTGTTATGGTTACTTCCGATTGTTGCACCAGAAGCAATATTAGACTGTCCCATAATTGTAGTTGCAATAAGGAATGAAGAGTTATGATGCTGCTCGTGGAATGGGAATACAAGGTTGTTCAAAACTTCACAACATGAAATTGTAGAGTTATCGCCAAGTACAGAGTTCAAAACACGTGCACCATATTTTACCTGACAGTTGCGGCCAATTACAAAGCGAACTGCAATTGCCTGATAGAAGGCGCGGCTTCCGTATCCAAAAATACCGTTTACCATTTCTACACCTTCACCAATCTGACTTGGTTCTTCCGGTGAAGAAAGGATTGAAACGTTCTTAAGTTTAAACGCACCCTTGATGTATGCGCACTTTCCGATTTTTGCATCTTTAATAATACTTGAATTTTTAATTACACAATCATCATCAATAAAGCCGTAAGTATTAAGCTTGCCGTCGTTGCCCTTTTCTGTGAGTGCAACAAAACGTTCAAGCAGCTCAGGGTCATCGCGGTAATGAGACCAGATGTATGCATCGGCAGGAATCATGCTTTCAAAAGGAAGCACGCTTCGCCCATCGTTTTCGTTTGCAACACCAATCCAGATTCTGTTATCTTCCGGTTCACCTTCTTTAAGAATACCGTTTCCAAACTTTGAATGTTTTGTACAGCAAAGCTCGTTAATATTAAAAAGAATTACGCGGTTTCCGAATCGATAGTTATCAAGATAGTAAACATTGCGGATTACATTATCATCGCCGGTTACAACATCGCTCAAGCGGGAACGGCGGATACCACAGGTAAGAGTAAGATCATTATAAGTAAGATTAACCTTGCGAAGTCTGCCTAATATAATAAAACCTGAAAAGAACGAAAGATGTATAAGAGTCGGGTCAAAATTGCCTTCGCCGTCTTGAACATAAAAGTTTTCCCATGTAGGGTCATCATTGTGATTGAGATTCTTTTCAAGAATTTCAATTTCATCTTTTCGCAAATGGCGTTTTCCCTTCAAAAGCTCTTGAGGTATAGCCACTGCATTCTGTTTTTCATTAAATTCCTGGACTTTAACCATAATAGACTATTTTACAATATTTCAAGAAAAAAATATAGAGATTTTTAATACTGGATTGCCACGTCGCTGCGCTCCTCGCAATGACGGGAGCAATTTGTCATTGCGAGCATAGCGTGGCAATCCAGTATTAAAGATGGATTTTTAACTGCAAATGGCATATAATTACCATATGAAGAAGTTTTTGTCATTGATAGTCCTCTTTTTTCTGACTTTCATACCACTTTTTTCCCTCCCCTATGACAATATTCAGGAATATACATTAGAAAACGGGCTTACTGTTTTTGTGCTTGAAGACACTTCTACTCCGCTTATAAGAATTGAATATACTGCACGCGCCGGATTTTCGAATCAGACAAAGGAAACATCAGGATTTTTTAAGCTTTACACACGCATATTTGAAGCTGCCAGCTCTCTTGAACTTGAAATGGCAGAATGTTATGCAGATTCTTCCCGCTATGTAATAACAGTTGTTCCTTCCGAACTTGAAAAAACAATGATATCGCTTTCTCAAAACGCCTTTGCACTTTCATATGCCGATGATATTTTAAAAACTCAATTAACCGCACTTAAAAATGAAGTTTCTGAAGAAGCAGCCTCTGCAGGAGGATTTATAAATGCCGCAATCGATTCGCGTGTTTTTTCTGCGGCACCCTGGAAACACGATTCAGGAGTTTATCCGGCCCTTTTTAAGAAAACTACAGTTGAACAGGCCCGAAACACTTTGCGTACAATTGCAGAACGCTACTATACTCCTCAAAACAGTGCACTTTTTATAAGTGGAAATGTTAATGCCCAGACCATTCTTTCACTTGTAAGTAAGACTTTCGGTAATTATTATTCATCCTATTCTGTTCCATATAAAGCAAATAATGCTGCAAAAAACGCACCTGCCTATAAAACAAAAAAGTTCGTTCTTCACAGTTCAGATATTTCACAGGACATGACACAGGTAGTAATGCAATATACCGGTATGAATATTGAAGAAACAGAACTTGCCGCCGTTATGCTTAATAATGACGCTTCATTTTTTAAATACAATCTTGTAAATCAGCCCACACTCAATATTCCGGGCAACGAATATATAAATGCAGCAGGCGCCCATAAAAAAGGAAGCTCACGCCTGATTATCCAAAGTCTGTTACAAAAACCTCAGGGTAAAAATGCTTCTTCCATTACTTCACTTGATCAGGCAGAGCTTTTTATCAAAACAGTTCTTTCGGGCATAAAAGAAACAAATTACCTTGAATTCTATGCCGCACAGATGATGGCTGTTAGCAGTCTTGGTGCAGGAAATTCTTCTTCTTCAGATTTTATGACAAACCTTGCTTCCTACTGGGCCCTTGCTCCTTATGATTCCTTTACAGAGGATGTGTTAGAGTTAACGAATAAATCTTCTGTTGCAGCAAACCTTTATTCACAGGAACAAAAAATAGCTGATATTAAATTTGAAGAAATAATTGCTAAGCTCGAAGCAGAAGAACCTTATATTTTTGTAATCATTAATTCGGCAGATTATAAAAAGAACAAGGCAAAATATACAGCAGCCGGTTTTGAAGAAATAAACAGTTCTAATGCTGCCTGGTACAATCAGTCAATTTTCAAAAATTATGAAGACCCGGAGTTTGCTGTAAATCAGTCACAGACAAACCAGAACTTCACAAAAGATTTTTACACAGAAAACATAAGCCAGATAAAAACTTCAACACTTTCAAACGGCATCCCTGTTGTAACAAAGATAAACGAAAATTCTTCTGATGTAACAATCCTCATTTCTGTAAGAGGCGGAAAGCTCAATTCTTCTGAAAACAACGGCTACGAAGAAGTTATGATAACTTTGCTAGCCTGGAACATTCAGAAAGAAATTACAAAAAAGCAGCAGGAAGCAGTGATTTTAGGAAGCCCTATTGTTGATTATAACTGCGCAATAACAAGTGGAACTGTTAGTATTGAATGTTCGCCTTATGATTTTTCGGCATGCTGCAAGGCAATCAGTGCTGCAATAGTTTACGGTGACATTCTTCCGGCACAGGCAGACCGGGCAGTTGCAAATGCACAGTACAAGAAGCGGCTCGAAAACGGAAGTGTTTCAAGACAGATGCTCGCAGCCGTTATGAAAGAAGTTTATGCAAAATCTGCATTCCAGAAGATTTTTGATGCAAAAGAAGAAATCCTTACAGACACAAAATATCAGAAGATTCTTGAAGGTTACCCTGCTCTGCTTGATGCAAGCCGTTACAGTATAATTGTTACAGGCCTTGTCCCTCAAAATGCAACAGACATTCTTGAAGCTTCCATGAATATTCTAACTTCGCGCAATTCAAAGCAGAATCTTCTTACAGTTCAAAGTAAGCTCAAAAACACAAGCACAAAGAAAACTGTAAAACTTACACATACATTCCTTACAGATATCCCTGCAGAAAAGGCTGGTCCAATGCCTTCAAAGCTTATCCCTACAACTAAGTTCCTTGATCCTGTAATGTATGTATTTAAACTTGATCAGGCAGGAACAAAAAAACATACGCTCTCAGTTGCCGTTCTTGAATATCTTGAAAAGTTAGTTCAAGCCCAGATAGATTCAAACAAAAAAATGGAAGGCGCAACTGCCCAGGCAAACGAACCTTACCCAAATACAGATACAATAGTCTTTACAATTCTGAATGTTGAAAATCAGAAAGAAGCCGATTCCTGCTGGTCAAGCGCCGTAACAGAACTGAACAACCTTATGAACGGCCCAGCCTACGCCCAGATTCTACAGGAAATAAAAGACACCTGGACAAGAACAAACCTGTCCCAAACCCAAACCAACACCGGCACCGCCTGCCTCCTCCAAAAAGGCTTTGAATACTTCCCCTATGAAGTTCAGCCGGATTACTATTTGAAAGAATACAACTTTATAAACAGGGCTACTCGTGAGGATATTCTTGAAATAATGAAAGACATACCTCAGCAGCCTTTGTTGAGATTTTATGCGAAATAAATAATTAAAAGATTATCTTGAGAGCTTAATAAACAATTTGTTGCAAATATGGCTCACTGCGAATAATGTTCATACTCGCCCACATTATTCGCGGGGAGTTATATTTGCAACCTTATTGATTATTTCTGAAGAACAGAATCAACGAGTGTCTTGAATTCTTTATTCAAGAATACGTTTGTGTAAGAAAGATTGTCTGAAATTGAATAAACACCGTCATGCTCGACGATAGTGCTTGAACCTTCGTCACCGTCGCCTTTGAGTTCTATCACTGGTTCATTGTTCTGGCCAAAGCTTGTCATTACAAAATATGGCTGTGAGCGTTTTGGTTTTAGGTCTGTGCCTGAATCTGCATCAAGTTCTTCGAGTTCTTCTGGTTCCTCGAGTGTCTGCCCTTCTGCAAGTTCCGAAACGGTCTGAATATTAAGGGTAAACTTTGGTTCTTCAACAACAAAATCAAACTCGAGCGCTTCTGTACCTTCCGGATATTCAAAAGGAACACCTGATGAAGCAAGTTCGCCAATATAATATTCTTCGTGGAAACGAGGATCATCGTTGCTTACAGAGAAGTGTGAATCTACAACATCAAAGGCAGGAGCCGGAATATTGTATTCCTCGAGTTCTTCAAGATCTTCGACTTCTTCAATCTCTTCAACTGCCCCTTCGACAGGCTCAGGGACCGCAGTGTCTTCAACATCGTTGAGGGCTTCAACCTCTTCAACCTCTTCAACCTCTTCTACTTCCTCAACTTCTTCAATTGGTTCGGCATCATCAAGGGCCTCTACTTCTTCTACTTCTTCTACTTCTTCTACTTCTTCAATTGGCTCAGCATCATCGAGTGCTTCTACTTCTTCAACATCGTCAAGAGCTTCTACTTCTTCTACTTCTTCAACATCTTCAACATCTTCAACATCGTCGAGTGCCTCTACCTCTTCAACTTCCTCGACTTCTCCAACATCATCGAGAGCTTCGACTTCTTCAACTTCCTCGACTTCTTCAACATCATCGAGAGCTTCGACTTCTTCTACTTCCTCAACTTCTTCAATTGGTGCGGCAACTGCAGATGGAGCAACATTTACATTAATCTTAGAGGTCTTAAGAACTTCTTCAATAACGCGGCGGATTTCTTCGATTGTGGCAGCACCGGCTACGGCACCCTGTGAAGCAGAATCTCCGCCTGTCTGGGCTTTCAATAAACCGATTATTTCTTCCCAGCTGGAATCAAGATAGGCATCGACCTGCTTTGTATATTTCTTTGACTTGCCGCCTATGCTCTTTTTAATTTCTTCAGAAAGTTCGGCCTTGCGATTTTCGAGCTGACGGGCTACCTGTGACCATTCAACCTTTTCTTTATTTTCAAGATATTCGTTGATTATTCCAAACTGAACCTTTTTGATTCGCGACTTTATTACTGCAAGATAATCGCGTTTAAGATTAAACAAAAGTGCAGCAACAAGAAGGAATGTAAAGAAGACACAGGTATAAATTAAATATTCCAGTTCGCGTGGAAGTTCAAAAAGTGTGCTTGAATAAACGGCAGAAACATTAAAGTATTCACCCTGTGAGCTTGTCATCAAAAGCCAGTATGAACCGTCATCTTTTTCGAGAATACGTTCAATTCCAGGCTCCTTGTTTGCCGATTTTGAAAGCTTATTCCATACGTTTATAATTGGAGTAACAAATTCTGTCTGTGAATTTTTTGGCAGACCTAAAACAAAACCACCGTCATAAGAATCATTGGCTGTAACTGCAGTAAGACTGTCGCCGAAATTCAGGATTTTTTCATTTACAAGCTGCTGCTCAAAAGAATGAATATCAAAATATGCTGTTAAAGTTGCAAAATAAGTGTTATCAGTTACATAGAACGGGAAAGAAATTATGAGACGATTTTTAGCCTTGTCTAACAAGAGCTTTATTTTTGGATTATCTGCATCTACAAGTAAGAGCTCTCCTTCAAGCTCGCCAGAATCTTTTACAACGTCGGTATAAAGCTTATAGGTTGTATTCAGACTGACTCGCTTAAGGACATCTGACTCATAAGAACTGTAATGAAGTGTACGTCCGTTCTTTTCTATAAGACGAAGTCCATCAAGACCATATGGTTCAAGTTCATCAAACAGGCGTGCAGTAAGGTTTTTGCGTTCCGTAGCCTCTTTTTCTGAAGGATTTTGATGTACATATGTCTTAACGGCAGACTCTTTTAAATATGCGTTGTCGCCGGTCTGTATTTTTGTGAGAATCTGGGAAATGTAGGAATTGCAGCTTTCTGAAAGCTTTTTGAGCTGGTCGTCCTTTTCGTTGATTTTTGTCTGGGCATAAAATTTTGTTTCAATCTGCGCCATTAAACCGGTATGCGCAAAGAATACAAACCCAGCAAAAAGAACAAGAGCTGATAAAAAACTCAGTGCCGCCTTCTGAATAGAAGACATTTTTTTTCCTTTTCCTTTTTAGTTTAAACTAATACCCTTTAAATATCGGCAGAAACAGGTTAAAAAAACACTAATTCTCTCCAAAAAAAATAAAATGGGCTGTCCAAAGGACAGCCCATTCCATCTACGGCTCTTGCTGGGCTTGAACCAGCGACACACGGATTAACAGTCCGTTGCTCTACCGACTGAGCTAAAGAACCATCCGTTCTTGCGAACGTGAATATTATACTATATAATTTAATAAATAATGTCAATAGAGTATATCATATGACAAAACAAGAAATTCGACAGGAAATAAAATCTCTCTGCTCACAAAATGCAGATAAACTGGCAGAAAAAAGTGCCTTAATTTGTAAAAATATCCTTTCTTCAAAACAATTTGTTGAGGCCACCGAAATTTTCGTCTACATGCCGCTCCCGGACGAGGTAGATCTTACAGAAGTTATAAAAACAGCCCTCCAGGACGGAAAAAAAGTCGCTCTTCCAAAAATCATTTCTAAAGAAGACGGGATAATTAAGTTTTTTTACCTTGACCCGCAGAAAACGCTTACTCAGCAGACTGCAGAAGGCACTTTTGGAATCTTAGAACCGGACGAAACGCTGCCGGCCAATCCTGACACAACTCTAAAAACACTTATTCTTGTCCCTGGTCGGGCTTTTACTAAAGATGGGGCTCGGCTTGGCAGAGGCAAAGGGTATTATGACAGGTATCTGGCAAAAAAAAGGCTCCCGAATGTTTCCATTGCGGGAGTCTGTTTTGGGTTTCAGATTGTTGAAACCCTTCCTACAGACGCGAATGACATCTGTATGGACACGTTGTTTTTCTGATTTCTGGATTGCCACGCTGCGCTCGCAATGACGGTCATTGCGAGGAGCGCAGCGACGTGGCAATCCAGTCTGTTATTTCACAAGAATAAACTCTACTCGTCTATTCTTCCAGTTGTTGTCTGTATCTTTTGGATTAACAACCGGCTTTGTACCACCCATACCTTCTGTTGTGATGCTTGAGCGGCTTACACCCTTCTTAACAAGGTATTCCTTAATGGCATCGGCACGCTCCTGAGAAAGTGGGCCGAGTGCTCTACCCCATTCACGCATGTTATCAACAGTCTCTTCATCAAGATTATCAGAAACGCGGTTTGCGTGACCCTGGATTGTAATCTTATAGTCAGGGAACTTCTTGAGGATTTCGGCAATGCGGTTCAAGATTTCAATATTCTTCTGAACCTGTGCTGCATCAAGCTTAGAGTTTGCAGTCTGGAAGTTAGAAGAATCCGGTTCAAAGATGATAGAAGGAACTGCCATCTTAAGAACATTTCCTTCGCGGATAACAAGAACGTCTACAGGAATTACACCCTGAACCTTGCTTGTCATTCCAAGATTGTCTGTTACAGTAAATGTATATGGATAATCCATAGCAGACTGAACGCGTTCTGCATTTCCCTTAGAATCTTTCTGAATATTACTCAAACCATCCCAAATGATTCTTTCTGTAATCTGGTTCTTTCCTTCTGTCTTCCAGAAAGCCTTACCCTTAGGATCGTTGATTACAAATGACCAGTTCTTAATCTTAGCCTTTGTTGTACCTGTAAGTTTAATGAACAAATCATCATCAATACCGTCGTTATCAGGACTGAAGTATTCCGGTGCAGTCTGAACTTTAAGCTGTGGAGGTGTTGCTGTACAGATAAATGGAGAAGAAACTGCATTTACTCTGTTACCCTTCTTGTATACAACATTCAAAGTACCTGTAAAGGTTCCTTCGCATACATTTCCGTTTGCGTCGGCACCGTTCCAGTTGATTGTAGCAGGAAGGTTTGCGCTATCTTTGTCAGAAAGGGCAAATACAGAAGTTCCGTCTTCACGGCGAACATCAAAGTTCCATGAAAGCAAATCTTCTTTTACAGAAGTACGGATTTCAAAGGTCTGAGTATCCAAAACCTTATCGTTATTAGGAGAAATACCTTCGCGGTCTGCTGTAAGGTAAATCTTTGTTTCGCGGTTATCAAGAACAATTCCGTTCATGTCTGTGCTGAAGCTGTTTCCGGCATCATCGGTACTGAAAATTACAATGCTGTATTTTCCGTCGGCAGCAATGTTACCTGATTCGTCTGTACCGTCCCAGATAACTTCGCTCTTTGCACCACTCCAGGTATATTTCTTTACGCTCTTTCCTTTTGAATCGCGTACATCGGCTGTCCAGAGCTTTTCTGCAGTAGACTTAGAAAGTTTAACTGTAATATTATCCTGGTTTCCGTCGTTATCTGGAGAGAAATATGTCCACGGGATTTCCCATTCCAAAGAAGGGAATTTTGTATCGAGCTCAAATTCACCGGTAGCGGCTGCTGCAGTAGAACCGTTTGCAGCAACTACAGAAAGCTGGGCAGAATAGAAGCCGTCATCGCAGCGTGTGTTGTCGTCGTCGTTTCCATTCCATACAAAGTTTGCAGGAAGTTTTTTAGCCTCTTTCTTTGTATAAACAGTTTTTCCGCTCTTGTTCTTGATTATAAATTCATAAGATGCAACATCCTTTGTCTGAGTTACAGGTGTAAAGGTGATTGTATCTTTTACCTTGTTTCCGTTTGGAGAGAATGCAGTGTCTGTCATAGCAAGCAAAAGCTGAGTTTCTGTTGTATCAAATGTTACAAGATCATTTGAGCGTGCTTCTCCTTTGTTGCCGGCTAAGTCAGTTGCTGTAAGAACAAGCACGTACTGTCCTTTTTCTGCAATTCCACCCTTGTCGTTAATACCGTTCCATGTAATTGTTTCAGGAGGATATTCACCAAGGTCATATGTTTTTACAACTGTAGCACCGTCTGCTGTACGGATTTCACCCTTCCAAGAAGGAACAGGAGCACCTTTAGAAGGTGTAATCATAATTGTATATTTTACGTCCGACTTTGAACCGGCACCAAATACTTTGTCTGAGGCGCGGATCTGAGCAGCAGGCTTTTCTGTATCGAGCACGAATACCGGAGAAGAAATCTTTGCAGGAACATAACCGTTCAAATATTTAGCAGTTACATAAGCCTGATATTCTCCATCAGGAAGAAGCTTACCTTTATCATCTTTTCCGTCGAGTACGATAGATTTAGGAGGTACAGTACCCTTTGTAAGCTGATTGTATGATTTTACAACCTTTCCGCTCTTGTCTGTAACACCTACTTCCCATTCTGTAAGCTTGTTGCCTGATTTTTCATCAGGAACAGGAATTGTTACATTAAGTGTAATTGTCTTAAGACTTGAATCTGTTCCCGGAGAGAAGTAGCGTGAACCGTCAATGTAAATATTTGTTGCAGGTTTTTCTGCAGAGTAAATGATGTTTGTGATTGTTGTCTGTGGAGCAACGTTACCAGCGCGGTCTGTAGCAGTAATTTCGTAAGAATAAACACCGTCCGGTACCTGGGAGTCATCATCGGAAATACCACGCCAGCTGAATTCTGCAGGTTCAGCATTTGTCCATTTGTAAGTGCGAACAACAGAACCGTCTATTGCTCTGAATACACCAACCCATTCATCTTCTACAGAACCAGTCTGACTGATTTTAAGAGAAGCCTTTGCACCTTCACCAAAAATCTTGTCTGTGGGCTGATCAAGTTCAATTTCCGGAGCAACTGTATCTACAACTACAGTGTATTCCTGTGTTTTTCCAACGTTGCCGTTATCGTCTGTTGCAGTTACATAATATGTATATTTTCCATCCGGAGCAGTTTCACCATTGTTCATTGCACCGTTCCAGGTAATTGATTCAGGAATTGGAACTCCTTCTTTTTTTGCAACAAGCTGCTTAAAGAAAGATTTGAAGCCAAGCTTAGAAGGGAGTGCAACCTTGTTTTCAATAGTTCGTACAACCTCGCCGCTTTCGTTCATAATTACAAGACTCCAGCCCTGAACATAACGCTTATCAGAAATGTTCAATGGAATTACAAGCTCGTCCTGTACACCATCATTATTTGGAGAAATATATTTTTCTTTTGCAAAGCCAAGTCCTGCGCACAAAGCAAAAAGGATGGCAAATGTTATAAATCTGATTTTTTTCATTTTGCATCTCCTGTTGAAACTGGAATTGCCTGAACTTCTGGAGCTTCATCATCGTCGAGCCAAAGCTGAATTACAGGAGGAGTTTCGTCCTTAAGACCAAGGTTTACATCTACTCCGGCAGAAACTGCATTCACAGTTCTATTAAACTGTTTCCATGCAACCGAAGCAGACATTTCGCTCTGACTCCAGCCGTTCTTATTAAGATAATCATTATTCTTTACATCAAAAGTAAATCTAAAATTAATACCTACAGAAGGCATAACATTCTGAACATCTTTTACAAGCTCTGCAAAATTAAACTTTTCTGAAACGCTTATAAAAAGCATGTCTTTTACAGAAAACTGAAGTCCAAGGTCTGCAATAAGGTTCATGCAGGAAGGAGCTGTAAGATCTGCAGAAAAACCAAGCTTAATAGTATCATTCTGAACAAGAGTTCCTGCAGCACCAACTTTTATTGTAGCAATTGCAGGGAAAGCAGATGCCTGACCGCCTTTAATTCCAGTAAGAGTTGTATTGTCATAGTTCTTTCCAAGATTAAGAATAGAAGCACCATAACGGAAATCTTTAATAAAACTCAAATCGCCGTAGGTATAAACAAAACCAAGGTTTACAGAAAGAGCCCATGAAGTTCCGGCTCCCCAGAAAATACCTGTATTAAGGTTTGTACCAACTGTAAGCTTATCTGTAATTTCTTTTGCAAGACCAAACTTAAAGTTAAAGCTGTCTCCAAGATTCATTTCTTTAAAAGGAACCATTGTTCCGTTTCCGTAACCGCTGAAAACAAATCTTTTGAATGGAATAAGTATTCCAAACTGAAAAGCATTTCCGTATTTGGCTTCGTTTGCTTCATTTGAAGAAACAAGTCCTGTATAAGCAAGATTTAAGTCAACACGCTGTTCTTTTGCAGGAAGAGCCGGATTTGTAATCATAGACTCAGGGCTTGCATAAAAAATACCTCCGCCTACAGCTGAAGAAGCATTTGCCAGCTGATGCGGACTTGAAAGCTCAAAAATATCATCGCCATAAACAGGCGGATTGTAAGCACTCGCAGCGGCCACGACAAGTGTAAAAAGCACTGCTGCACTAAAGAATTTTTTCATTTCTAAAAAATCTCCTTATATAAAAGTCACATTTTTTACATTATTATTTCTATATATTATAATTCATTTTGCTTTTTTGTACCATAGATGTATAATATTCACTATGAAACACAAACTAAAACTTTCCATACTGGCTGTGGAGCTGATTATTGGTACACTTTTATTTGGTACTCTTATGACAATTGTAAACAGCTTCACCGGTTACAGGGAATTTAAGCAGGAACTCGAAAACCTTTATGGCGATATTACTATTCAGCTTGCAAAAACAGGAGCGAGTTATATTCATGTTGACAGTATTCCCTACTGGATAAAGCACGAACCTGATGAAGAATGGGAAGAAACAAACAAAAAGCTTGATACCCTTACAAACACCTCTGACCTTGCCTACATTTATGTAAGCGTAATTTCACCGGATTACAAAAAGCGTACTTATGTTTTTGATACAGTGAATCAGCTTTCGCTCGAAGCCGGCAGCAAGGTTATTCCTTTTGGAACGGTGAGCTCACTCGAAAATAAAGACGAAGAATACATAAACAATCTTAAGCTCGTTATAGAAGAAGGCAAAAATTACACTTCATTTACATATAAAGGCGAAGGCGGCCATGTAACAACAGCACTTCCCTTGTTTGGAACAGACGGAAAAGTTACTGCAATCATGAGCATTGTAAAGCCGATGAACGAAATTAAAGAGCACAGAAGAAACTTTTTGCGTTCAATTATCATTTCGGCAACAATCCTTACCTTGCTGTTTATTGCACTTTATGCCTTCCTGCTTTATATGGGAATTATCCGCCCTATCCTCTTTGTAACTTACGAAACTTCGCACCTGGCAGAACATCACGGAGAGCTCACTGGCCTTCTTAAAAAAATCCGCCACCGTAACGAAATCGGCAAACTTGCAAACTCTGTAGAAAAAATGAGCCGCGACATGAATAAATATATAGAAGATTTAACTCATGCCACAGCCGAAAAGGAACGACTAGGGGCTGAACTTAATGTTGCAAAGCAGATTCAGTCCGAAATGCTTCCGCGAGTTTTTCCTCCTTACAAAGATCATCCCGAAATTGAACTTTATGCCAGCATGACTCCTGCAAAAGAAGTAGGCGGCGATTTTTATGATTTTTACATGCTTGATGATGATCACTTTGCAATGGTTGTAGGCGACGTAAGCGGTAAGGGAGTTCCTGCAGCTTTGTTCATGGTAATTACAAAGACACTTTTAAAAGATACTGCAGCGCATGAACATAATCCGGCAAAGGTTTTTGAACATGTAAATAAAATTCTATGCGAAAGCAATGAATCTGGTCTTTTTGTAACCTGCTGGATGGGAATCTTAACAATTTCTACAGGCGAACTGAACTTTGCAAATGCCGGCCACAATGCTCCAGTTCTTGAAAACAACGGCAAAATTGAATATCTTTCTACAAAACCAAACCTTATGCTTGCTGCAATGGACGGACTTCCTTATACAAACAACACAATCAAACTTAATAAAGGCGACCGTCTGTTTATTTACACCGACGGAATTACAGAAGCAACAAATGATTATGATGAGCTTTACGGCGAAGACAGGCTTTTAAGTGTACTAAAATCGGTACAGGGTACAGGCAAAACTTCCCGCGATATTCTTGATATTGTGCGAAACGATTTGAACGACTTTGTTCTTGAAGCCCCTCAATTTGATGACATTACAATGCTCTGCATGATTTACAAGGAATAAGGTGCCAGATGGAATTAAAAATAGCTGCCGACGACAAAAATCTTAAAACTGTACTCGACTTTATTCACAAGCTGCTCCCGCCAGACTGCGAAACAGATTTAATGTACAAAATAGACGTAGCCGCCGAAGAGATTTTTGTAAACATTGCGCACTACGCCTACAAAGATAAATTACCCGCCGGAGAATTCGGTCAAGCTTTGATTACCTGCACCTATGAAGATGAACTTCTTACAATAATATTCCGCGATCAGGGAGTGCCGTTTAATCCGCTAGACCGTCCTGACCCGGATATTACCTTAAGTGCCGAAGACCGCAGTATTGGAGGACTAGGCATTTTCCTTACAAAAAAATACATGGACAAAGTAGAATACAACTACGAAAACGGCGAGAATGTTCTAACTTTAAAAAAGATGATTTTCAGATGCCACTAAGATTCAATAGTAAGAATGGAATCCATTCCTGTTGCCTGAAGAACCTGCTTGCAGAATGAAGACGGCTGCTTGATAATCATTTTGCCGCCGCTTGGAAGCATGAGTTTGTGGGCTAAAAGAATTACACGAAGGCCAGAGCTTGAAACATACTGAACGTCTTTCATGTTCAGGTAAAGGGTCTGTGTCTGTGGTGCAACTTCCTTGAGCTTTACTTCGAGTTCTGGAGCTGTACCTGTATCGAGTCTTCCAACTACAACGAGTTCAATTGAAATTGGTGTTTTGTTTTCGGTTATTGTCATTTTGCTTTCCTTATTAGAGAGTTTCGCTTACTGCGCTGCAACAAACGCGGAAGCCCAAGTTACTGCTTTTTCCGCTTGGAGCACTGCCGCTTCTATAGAATACTGTACACTGCTGAGGGTCATCAAGCCAGCTGCCGCCACGTTTTACATGCATTTCGCCGGAACTTGGACCATGCGGGTTTGTCTGTGCTCCAGATGCAAGAACAGGTGAATAATAGTCCCAGCACCATTCGGCTACGTTTCCACACATATCATACAAGTTCAGGGTGTTAGGATCTTTTGTAGCAACATCGTGTGTTCTGATTCCACTGTTTTCGCCATACCATGCAACCTGATTAATATTCTGACTACCTGCATAAGGTGTTGGTGAAGAACCACGACCATCGCGGGCTGCAAATTCCCATTCTGCTTCGGTTGGAAGTCTGTAGCCGTTAGAAAGGAAATTACATACAACACGCTTCCATACAGGACTTGTTGCTTCAAACTGGCTAAGGTCTGTTGTTGTTCCAATACTGTAACATGGATTTAATCCGTTCAGGCGGCTGAGCATATTACAGTAAACAATTGCTTCACACCAGTTTACGCATTCTACAGGGCGGTTTTCTCCCTGAAGCTTTGAAGGATTTTTTCCCATTACATAAGAATACTGTAGCTGGGTTACAGGAACCTCTGACATATAAAAGCCTACTAAAGTAATAAGGCTGTTCATAGTACCGGCACCCATTACAAACTGTCCGCCAGGAACTAAAATCATCTTAGGATTTTTTCCAAGCTGAACTCTAGGAGGAATATCCTTTTCAAAGGTGTTATCGTCGCCACCATCTTTTACAATTTTAACAGGCACACCACATTTTGAGCAGAATTTATCTACTGCACTAAGGGCGTTACCACATTCTATACAAGATCTGAATACCTTTACTGTACCTACAGGAAAACCGCAGTTAAAACAAAAATGCGCCTCTTCCGGCAGTTCTGTATTACATTTATCACATTTCATAGCAAATATTATAGCACCATAAATCAAAATTGACTAGAACAATATTTTATGGTTGAAAATTCGCCAATTTTGACTTATATTTAACAGTATGGATGTAGGTGATATTAAAAAGGAACAGGAAGAAGAAAAAAAGGCAGCAGCTCAGACAGAAAAACAATCGTTTTTTCAGAGTTTGTTTTCAAATTTATTCAAATCTTCCAATCCCGAAGCTGAAAAAAAGCGTAAATTAAAGGCTATTGCTAAGACTTTCTCAAAAACTAAGTATCATAATTTTTACAGGGCTTCTACAATCGAAGTTCTGCCTCCGTTTGCTAAACTGTTTTATGATATTTATAAATTAGTTTCACCGGCACAGGCAATCTTTAAATCAAATCAGAATCCTAACCTTTACAAGGCTCAGGTTGTAAATTATTCACTTTCAGAAAAGCAAGTTGCACTTCTGGAGCATTTTGACCAGCAGAAGATTCTTGAAATGGCAAGAACTGTTCCGCTGCAGCAGCTTTCATCAAAACTCGACGAAGAATTTTCTATTTTTTCTGCAGAATTTGACAATGAAAGAATGAATAGAACAGAAAATATCTACAAGGCATTCAGTACACTTCAGGATTTCTGCTGCTTTGATTATTATGTTCTGCTTAAAAAGTTCGCTTCGTCACTTCAGGAATTCAATTTTAATGCAGTTCCTAATTTTGAAAAAATCAACGGCGAGTATATTACAGACGACCTTAAGGATTTCTGTGCAGTAGCATACGCAATCACAGATGAAAACCTTTTGTGGAATGAACTTTTTGCATTTATGAAGGCTACACAGGCTACAGAAACAATTTCGCTTGGAAACTGGAAAAAGATTGTAGCAAGAATTAAAAATATCCAGCAGTCAGGTGCCTTTGACCTTATGATCCGTCATATTTCGGGTAATACTGAATATGTTACACAGGTTCAGTCGCATTATGCTTCGCTTATTGAACCATACATGGATAAAATTCAGGAAGAAATCCGAACTACAATTTCAAAAATAGGCTACAAACAGAAGGAAAACAAGGCTAATCAGCTTTGTGAACAGATATTCGGCAGCACAGATTTCCAGACACTTCATTTTTATATTGCAGGTGCAAACGAAGGCTTCAGTAAAAAAGAGCTCGGGCTGTTTGAATATACAGAACCTCTTAATTATCTTAAGGCTTTCCTTTTGGAATATGTTAAAAAGGATATCCGTGAATTTTATGATGTTGTAGTTGTACGAGGACAGTGGGATGCTTCGCTTGCTAATCCAATGTCAAATGCATACCAGGAGCTGCTTAAGATTTCTGATGAAATTACAGCCTTTGATTCTGATTTGTCAGAAGACGGAACTTCCGGACTTAAGATTAAGAATCTTCTTCCAAAAACTGCACATGACCCAGGAGCAGAAAATATTATTAACCGTGTAATTTCTGATTCAAATGAACAGGCACGCGGCTTTATTGTAACTTCGGCTCAGGATTTAATTACAATAGGAAAAACACTCAAGCAGCTTATTGAAGATTACACAAAGCAGAAGCCTGAAATTGTTCAGAACTGGCGCGAGCTTGAACGCTTCCTTGATCACCCGATGAAAGAATTCAGCGTAGGTATTTATAAAAAGATTTATCTGTTTGTACAGCTCATGCAGCAGTATCTATCATAGCAGAGATCCCGAAACAAGTTCGGGATGACGTGACGTCGAGGGGGCGCCCATGGTTGAAGTTGAAAAAGAAGAGAACAAGGTTCCGCGTGCGCTTCTTGTTGGAGAGCCTGGAAATGATTTGCAGGAATTAAAAGGACTTGTTCAAACACTTGGACTTGATATTGTTCAGCGTCTTACCCTTAACCGCATGGAAGTTCATCCTCAGTACGGAATTGGAACAGGTAAAGCAAAAGAAATTGCAGAGCTTGCAAAACAGCTTGAAGTAGACTGTATAATCTTTGATTTTAATATTGAGCCCCGCAAACAGCGAAACTGGGAAGAGTTAACAGGCCTTTCCTGCTTTGACCGCCAGGAAGTAATCATTAAGATTTTTGCTCAGCGCGCTACAACAAAAGAAGCTGTACTGCAGGTTGAACTGGCACGCCTTTCTTATATGCTGCCACGCCTTAGCCATGCAAAAAATGATTATTCACGCCAGCGTGGTGGAGCATTTGGTGCCAAAGGTTCCGGTGAAACTCAGCTCGAGCTTGACCAGCGACTTATCCGCGAAAAAATTGCAAGTGCAAAACACGAACTTGCCGAAATTGAATTAAACCGCAAGACCCAGCGCAAACAGCGGGAAAAAAATCCTACCTGTGCGCTTGTTGGTTATACAAATGCAGGAAAGTCAAGTTTGCTTAATGCCTTAACCGGTTCCGACGCTTATGTAAAGGACCAGCTTTTTGCAACCCTTGATCCTCTTACAAAAAAACTGCCCCTCAACGACAGTGCAGGCGTTCTTATTACCGATACCGTTGGATTTATAAACAACCTGCCCCATCATTTGATTGACGCCTTTAAGTCTACACTTGAAGAAGCTACCTTTGCAGACCTGCTTTTGATTGTACTTGATTCTGCAGACCCTAACGCAATGGCCCAGTATGAAACAGTATGCAGCGTTCTTGAAGATATTGGTGCTACAAAAAATCCTCGTCTTATTCTTTTAAATAAAATTGATAAGGCCGAAGATGAAACAATTGCAGCAAACTACACTGCCCTGCGCCACCAGTTCCCTGATGCAATCAGCGTAAGTGCAAAAGAAGAAAAGGGCTTTATTGAACTAAAAGATAAAATAACCGAATTGTTATATGGTGAAATCCACGAATATATAATTCCTGCAGCAAAGGTTGCACTCATAAACGAAATGCGAAAAGCCGGCTGTATTTTGTCGGAAGAATGGCTTGATGACGGCGTTCACATTCAGGCCAGAACCGTAGGAAGACTTGCAGTACTTTCTGCCCCATATATCAGTCAGAAGGTAGAATAAGTGAAGCTTAAGTTCAATTTTTCAAAATCAGATATCGTTCTCTTTTCGATTATAGGCGCGCTTGTTCTTATAATTTTATTTGGAACAGTTATAGGTCTTGTCTCAAGAAAAGCCGCTCCCGGGAAAAACCTTAGAGATGCAGACCCGGACCCTACTCCACGCGAAATTGAAAACTTAAACAAAAAACTCGATGATAAAATTGCCGCCTACACAGGTCTTGGCACAATCCGCTGCATAACCGCCCCGGAAAACGAAGAAGACATTGGAACCGCCGTTGTAATAACCCCCTGGCTTTCCTACCCCGAAGGCGACACTGTCTTTTTTGAAGAACTTGCCCGCAAGCGCCTCATAATCACAGGCATCTTCACCAGCTACTTTGGCGCCTACACAAAAGTAGAACTCCTTTCCCGCACTGAAGACAAAATCAAAGAAGACATCCTCGAGCAAATCAACGAACAGATGTCCCTAGGCAAAATTTCGGGGATTTATTTGACGGATTATATTTTTATTGAATAAAATACCAGATCCCCCACAACCCCAGCAGATGCAATGGATAGAAAATATAGAAAAACCATTTGTGGAATGATGCGCGGGAACCTGACTGGCCGTTGTAAAGGAAGAGGACAGGGATAAACAGCAGAAGGCCTGTCTGCCAGAATTCTGAATACCATGGATATTGATTTCTGACACAAAATGTAACACTGGCGACAATTACTAATACAGAAATAATAATATAAGATTTTATAAGCTTTTGTTTATTATCATGGCAAAAATAAAAAGTCAGGACAAGGAATGGTGCAAAAATACCCCAGTCACCAAAAACAGAACTGATAATTAAAAGTGAACAGCCTAGCCAGTGAAGTACTGCATTACATTCGCTTTCAATAACGCACAGAACAAGAAAAGATATGAGCAGAGTAAACAGCATATTGAAATCTGTAGAAAGAATGCTGTGCTTATGTGCCAGTGCATAAGGGACCTGCGAAATTACAGCAAATATTGCAAGACGCAGTGCATAGCGTTTTTTTGACCTTGTATGCAAAAAGCCTTCTACAAGGAAAAAGCACATTATTGGAGCAGTAAGGCGACCTAAAAATCGGAGTATAAAAAGCAGGATTGGGCCTGCTGCAAAAGAATTAAAAAACTCACCGAACACCATGCCTATGTGATCGAGCAGCATGGCTAATATAGCGATATATTTAAGCTGATTTCTGTTCAGTTTAAATGAATCAGGACTGTTAGAGCTGAACTCCTGTTCTGATTTTTTCGTTAAATCGTTCAAGTTTTTTACCTTCAAGTGGGTTTGGCTTTCCATCCATAACATCACGAAGGGCACGCATTTCTTCACCGCTGAAGTTTACGCCTTCGTTCATATGGTTGATAAAGCTTTCGGTGGCCATTGGAGCAACCTTACGGCACATTTCAAGAATTACTTGAGCATAAACACGGATTTCATACTGTGCGTGACTGTCCAAACGAAGTTTTAAGAAATGGAAGAGATTGTGAAGATCCATTTCCCAGTAAAATTCTGTATATAAAGAAAGTGGAAGATTAATACGAGCAATTTCACGGGCAAGACCACTATCAATAAGTTCGTTGTAGCTTTCGTAGGCCTGTTTCTGTCCTTCTTCGAGCTGATTTATGATTTTATCTGCAGTTTCTTTATCAAAAGCTTCGGTAGCGCGGCCCTGCTTGTTGTCTGTACTCTGAGGAGAAACCTTATCTTCTGCAGGAACATAGAATTCATCTTTCATGATTGAATAGCGGCCAGAAACTTCGTTCATGCGTCCTGTACGATGGCGAACCCACTGGCGGGCTACAAAAATAGGCATTTTTACATGAAAGGTCATTACAACCTGTTCGAACGGAGATGTATGCTGATGGCGCAAAAGGTAATCGATGAGCGCACCGTCCTGACTTACAGATTTTGTTCCCTCACCATAAGAAACACGTGCAGACTGAACAATTCTCTGGTCTCCTCCAAAATAATCTACAAGGCGAACAAAACCTTTATCGAGTACGGGATACTCTTTGTCCAAAATTTCTTCTGCAGCTGGAACAACGCAATGTGCCATTTTTAACACTCCTTTTATTTGTTATGAGAATATAATAATAGAAAATGCGTTATAATTCAATGGATTGCCGCGCTGCGCTCGCAATGACTGGGCGGATGGCACTACTCTTCCGGAGTATCTGTTGCTGCGGAGGTGCCGGCTTCGGCCTGAGCCTGCTGGTCCATTTTCTTTGTGATGTCGGCTTCTGGGGCTTCTTCGGTGGCGGTGCGTTTGCTTACTACAATTTCTACTGCTACCATTACAAGGCCGATTATTAAGCCGCCAAGACCTACTATGCGGACGAAGGCCTGACCAAACTGATCTATTGGAATAAGAATCAAAAGAATGGCGATTGCTACAAAAATCAGAGCTTCAAAAATCAAACGCTTGCTTTCTTCAGGGAAGACAGCGCGCATTTTTGCAGAAGAATAAACGCTCACACCTGCGTACAGAATCAGATAAGCGGCAAGTATGAAAGAGAAGATTTTGAAAATTGTTTCAACTGTTTTTACAAGTACAAACGGGCAGATTACAGAAATCAAACCAATAACAAAGGTGATTATGCTTTTTATGAGTAATGTCTTTTTGAATGCAGCATCTTCACTCTGTTTGTAGACAACAAGAAGATTGTAAACAGAAAAAGCAACTGCTGCGGCTCCAACAATTACGACAACAGCTTTTATGCAGGTATCTGGAATTGCAATCATAACAATTCCCAATATAGCAAGAACTGCACCCAGAATGATATTTTTAGTTTTCATAATCAATCTCCCGTAAAAAAGTTTCTATATTAAAAGATAATACCATAATGGAAGATTGTCAAAGTTTTTTTAGTTATCCTCGGGATTTTCTCTGGTAATATCTTTTAACCAGCCCTTTTTGAAGTAGTGGCGGATAACGAAAGGCATTTTTTCAAACTCATCAAGGTAGAGGACAAAATATACCCAAAGCGGAGGCAGCTTGAATACAAAAGCGGCTAAGAGACCCAGGGGGACTGAAACACACCACATGTTGATTGAATCTGCAATAAAACCAAAACGGGAGTCTCCACCGGCTCGGAAAATTCCGCAGATTAAAACTGTGTTAATAGAAGCTCCTATGATTGAATAGGTATTCATAAACAAAATCACATTGCGGTAGTGGGCGGCTGTTTCATTAAGATTTGCAATATATGGAAGAACAGGATACAAACACACTATAAGGATTGCTCCAAAAACTCCGGAAAGAATTGTAACTCTTGCAAGGCGGGAGGCATTTCGCTCGGCAAGACCCATATCGCCCGACCCTATGTTTTTTCCTATTACAATTGCTCCACCATAAGCAAGTCCAAAGCACAAAACACATCCAAGCTGGCGCACAGTTCCAACTACAGAGTTAGCAGCAACTATATCTTCGCCAAGGTGACCAAGAATTACAGAATACATTGCAAAAGCTGCACCCCAGACAATTTCGTTACCTACAGCAGGAAGTGAATATTTGAAAAAATCCCTGGTGAGCAGCTTGTTTCTTCGGAAAATACACAGAACAGAAAAATGAACATCTTTTTGCAGGCGGGCATAAACAAAACAGATGCACATTTCGATAAAACGCGCAATTGAAGTTGCAATACCAACACCAAGAATTCCAAGCTTAGGTGCACCAAAAAGCCCGAAAATAAAGGTTGCATTGAGTCCTATATTCAAAATGAGTGAAGTAGAAGAAGCAATTGTAACAATTTTTACACGCTCAATACTCTTAAAGGCGGCCTGGAACATCTGACCAAAAGCAAGACACACATAAGAAACGCTCACAGCACGCAGGTAACGGCAGCCTTCGGCAATAAGAGCTTCATCCTTTGTAAAAATGAGCATGAGGATACGTGGATAAAAGGCCGCAACAAGTGCAACAAGAAACTCTACAGTACAGCAGATTCTAAGTCCTATTCCAAGCAGCGTTTCTATAGATTTTACGTCTTTTTTACCCCAGTACTGGGCGCCAAGCATAACAAGGCCCGACGACAAACCTGTAGAAATCATAAAAAGAATAAAAGCAACGTTTCCTGCAAGAGAAGAAGCCGCAATAGCAGTCTGACCAATATAGCCAAGCATAATAACATCTGCAGAGTTTACAGCGGCTGAAATGAGGTTTTGAATTGCCATTGGTGTCACAACATGGCGCAGGTCTTTATAAAAATCTTTAGCTTCTTGTGTCATTTTGGCCAAGTATAACAAAGAAAAATCTTGTTGGCAATAATTGAATTTATCATATATAATAGAAGAATGAAAAAAATCGGGGTTCTTGTTCATGCGCTTACGGTAGAATATGCACTTGATGTTTTGAACGGCATATTTGCGTATTTTAAGGACAAGGACGATATTCAGTTTTTCGTAGCACAGACCAAAGACCCAAGAACAGATTCCGGCAATTATGAATATCAGAGCTGGAACAGTTTGAATCTGCTCTTTTCTACAGACATTGATCTTGTTATTGTAATTACCGGTTCTTATTCATCTACAATTGCAACTCCTACTCTTGCAAAAATCCTCAAGAAATACAAAGAAAAACCAATTATTTCTATTGGAGCCGACCTTGGACTTCCTGATTCCTATTATATAGAAACTGAATGTAATTCTGCCTACGACAATGCAGTTGAACACTTAAAGGAAAAGCATGGTTGTAAAAAGATTGCATTTATGTCTGCAAACAGAACCGGTTCCCGCGAAGCATTGCTGCGTTTTGAAGCATTTAAAAAGGCGCTGCGAAAACACAAGCTTGTATTCAATGAAAATCTTGTCTTTGAAGGCGACTGGGCTGTACACCGTACAAAAGAAGTTCTGTCAAAAAAATATCCTAAAAAAGAAAACCTTAATTTTGATGCAATTGTTTGTGCAAATGACCTTATGGCTCTTGGATGCGAGCAGCATTTTTCGGGCATTGGTGTAAAAATTCCTGATGACTTAAAAATCATAGGCTTTGACGATTCAACTTATGCGGCCCAGTCACGACCACGACTTTCTACAATGAGTCAGAATATTTTTGAACAGGGAAGAATTGGTGCCGAGCTTGCCTACAGAAAACTTCATGGCGAAGATATTCCAACTGTAACTCATATTCCTGTTATTCCTTTGTACAAGCAGTCTTGCGGCTGTATTCCTCTAGACAACAATGATGATGTTTACTGCAATGCCCAGAACAAGGTTGTTCACGCAGACGACTTTACAAACGGAATCCAGAAAATGACAGGGCAGTTCTTTAACATGCATACTTCCATAGAAAGTCTTTACCGCCTGCTGGATCTTTCGCAGACAACAGAAACACTTCATCACTTTGCAAATACTCTTGATAAGATTCTTGTTGCTCTTGATATTCCAACCTGCTGTGTATGCTTTTACAAAAAACCTGTTATGCTCGACAAGGGTAAGGAATTTGTTCTTCCTCATAACGCCATGGTTATGATGATGCTTAATCCCGAAAAGAAAATCCGCGACTACGATCCGGGACTTGAATTTAATCCTAGCAAAAATCCGTTCCCACCGGAATATTTTGATAAGTTCCCGGGCTCCTATATGCTTCATCCGCTTTTCTCTGGCAGAAAAAATTACGGCTACATTGTCTGTAAAATCAAAACTCCAAATTATGCAATGCACAGCGTAAGCATGAAGATTCTTATAAACGCAATTGCAAGTAACTATGAATATACACGCTCTCTCACAAGAACAAAGTCTCTTTCTAAACTTAATTCTTCTTTGCAGCAGAGCAACTCTACTCTTGATATTCAGTCAAAGACAGATGAACTTACAAAGATTCTGAACCGTCGTGGCTTTATGGATCTTGGACAAAAAACGATTGACCTTGCAATGGATGTCGAAAGTCGTGGAGTGATTTTCTTTGCAGACCTGGACGGACTTAAAAAGATAAACGACACTTACGGACACGACATGGGTGATGAAGCAATCAAGGCTGCAGCAGAAGTTCTTTCACATTCTCTTCGTTCAAGCGACACTGTAGGACGCCTTAGCGGTGATGAGTTTGCGGCAATTGCAATAGGCATGAGACTTAATCAGGAATCTCAGTTCAGAGAAAAAATCAAAAGCCTGTGCGAAATTATTTCTAAGGACAGAAAATTTCCTTTTACACTTTCAATGAGTATTGGCGCAATAGAATTCAGTAAGGAAGACGCTCACAACAATCTTTCGGAACTGCTCGCTCTTGCAGACGATAAACTTTATATAGAAAAAAATAAAAAACATAAAAAGGGATAATCAAAATGGCAAAAACAATACCTTCTCGTAAAGACGTAAATCCAAAGGATAAATGGGATTTATCTTCTATTTATAAATCAATTGATGAATGGGAAAAAGCTCTGAAAGAAATGCCTGGACTGGGAGATGCCGTTGCGGCTTACAAAGGCAAACTGGGAGCCGGTCCCGACTCTCTTTTGCAGGCTCTGACCGCCTACGAAAAATGCATGCTGCAGATGGAAACTGTTTATCACTATGCAGCCCTTGAGCACGAAGCCGACGAAGATGATTCTACAGCAACAGACCGCTATGGCCGGGCTACCATGGCCTATACACAGTTGCAGGCAGAACTTAGTTTTATAGATCCAGAGCTTATGGAAATTGATGAAGCTAGTTTGCGAGATTGGGCCGCACGACCTGAGTTTGCTGATTATAAGGTTTATCTTGAAAAGCTCTTGCATTTTAAAAAGTACACGCTAAGCGAAAAGGAAGAACGCATTTTGTCTTTACAGGGTCAGCCGGCCATGACTGCAGAAACTGCGTTCAGCGTGCTTACAAATGTTGATATGAACAAAACCTTTGGAACAGTTCTTATGGACGGCGAAGAACAGCAGCTTACAGAAACAACCTGGGGCGTGTTCATGCATAACCACGACAGAAAGGTGCGCGAACAGGCTTACAAAAAGTTTTATGCCAAGTTTGAAGAACATCAGAATACAATTGCAGCCCTTTATGCCGGAAGTGTGAATCAGGATGTGTTTACAATGAGAGCGCGCGGATATGACTCTAGTTTGCACGCAGCCCTTTACGGAAACAAGGTGCCTCTTACTGTTTATCATAATTTGATTGAGTGCATTCATAAGAATCTGGATGCCTTGCATAAGTATTATGGAATCCGTAAGCGTGCACTTGGGCTTTCAGAACTTCGCCACTGGGATGTTTATGTTCCGCTTGTAAAATCAGTTCAGACTAAGACAACTTATGAGCAGTCTGTGGAAATCTGCCGAAATGCGCTTGCTCCTCTTGGAAAAGAATATACAGACCGTTTGTGCGACGGACTTTTGAACGGCTGGGCAGACCGCTATGAAAATATTGGTAAGAGAAGTGGGGCTTTCAGTTCCGGAAGTTACATCGGCTATCCTTATATTCTGCTTAATTATAATGAAGATAATATCCGCGACGTGTTTACAATGGCTCACGAAGGCGGTCACAGTATGCACAGCTGGTATTCGGTTCATAATAATCCGTTTATGAGCTACGACTATACGATTTTTGAAGCAGAAGTTGCGTCTACCTTTAATGAAGAGCTTGTTTTTGAATACCTTCTGGATCAGGCAAAGCGTAACAACGACAAAGACCTTGAAAAATATCTTCTTGCAATGCGTGCAGATGATATTCTTGCAACCCTTTACCGCCAGACAATGTTTGCAGAGTTTGAGCTTAAGGCACATGAGCTTGTAGAAAATGGAACTCCGCTTACTCCGGAATTGCTGCGTAAGATTTACCGCGAGTTGCTTGAGTTGTATTTTGGGTCTGAGATGCATTTTGAATCTAACAGTGATTTGGAAGGATTGAGGATTCCTCATTTTTATAGTGCGTTCTATGTTTATAAGTATGCAACCGGTATTTCTGCAGCACTGGCGCTGGCTAAGAGGGTGACTGGCGGCGGTGACAAGGAGCGCGAAGATTACTATAAGTTCCTGAAGAGTGGCGGGTCGCGTTACCCTATTGAATCTCTCAAAGTTGCGGGAGTAAATATGGAAGAAACTGCTCCGGTACAGGCGGCTTGTGATACCTTCCGACAGATTGTTGAACAACTAGACGCTATTTTGTAAAATTTCATTAAAGTAAGGGGCAATTTCTACCGATAATTTAATTGATATAAGTGTATTTAAAATTTTTAACGTCATTGGGAGGCGGCGCGTTAGATAATTTTGGTTTTCAGGAGGAAGACCGGCACTTAAAAAGGAGAAAGAATAAAAATGACAAAGTCGGAATTTAAATCTTTTATAAAGAGTGTACCTAAAGCCGAACTCCACATTCACATTGAGGCTGTTATTACCATGGCCGGCATCAAGAAGATGTACAAGAACCGCTATGGCAAGGAAATGACAAAAGAAGAACAGACCGCTCTATTCTCCTATAATGATCTTAACGGATTTATACAGGCATTTCTCAAGGTACAGGATTTGTTTGTAAGCGAAAAAGACTTTAATGTAGTATTCAAAGAACTTGAAAAATATCTGGTTCGCAACGGAATTGATTATTGTGAAGCATTCTTTGCACCAACTGCTTTCCTTAAGAAGGGATTCAGCTACAAAAAGATGGTTCAGATTTTCCACAAGCAGATTGCACGTATTAAAGAAAAAGACGGAATTACAATCAAGCTTTTGATGGATGTTTCAAGAACCTTCGGCTGCGAAAATGCAATGAAGAATTACGAATTGCTCAAAGCTTATCCATGCGAAGACATCATCGGTATTGGACTTGGTGGTGCCGAAGCAAAAGGCCCTGCAAAAGAATATGAACCTGTATTCCAGCTTGCAAAGAAAGAAGGCTGGAGAGTTGTTGCGCATGCCGGTGAAGACGTTGGTCCTGAATCAATCTGGGATTCTATCAACTGCCTTGGCGTAGAACGTATTGGTCACGGTGTAACTGCTTATCAGGACAAAAAGCTTATTGACGAGCTTATCAAGACAAAGCTTCCTATTGAAATTTGTATTACTTCAAATACATTCACAAAGAAAGTTGTTAAGATGGCCCGCTACCACCCTGTACGCAAATATTTTGATCAGGGAATTATGGTTTGTATCAACACAGACGATCCTGTTTTCTTTAAGACAACAATGCTCGACGAACTTTGGATTTGTGTAAAGAGCCTTAAGTTTACAATGGACGAAATCAAGCAGCTTATTAAGAACAGCTACATTTCTTCATTCATGAGTGACAGTGAAAAGAAGGCCGCCCTCGCCGCAGTTGATAAGGCCTGGAAGATTTGACAAACCTAGAAAAATATTACAATAAATTCCACGAAGAAAACCGTCTCAAGACTCGTCATGGGACGGTTGAATTTTTAACCACGATGCATTACATCGAAGAAGCCCTTCGACAAGCTCAGGGACCCCAATCGGTGAAGATTGCCGACATCGGCGCAGGCACAGGCCGCTACAGCGTAGAGTTATGCCACCGCGGTTATGATGTTACTGCCGTGGAACTTGTCCCACACAACCTTGAGATTCTCCGCAGCAAACACGAAAACATAAAAACCTGGGCCGGCGATGCACGTGACCTTCATTTTTTAGAAGACGGAACTTTTGACATTACCCTACTCTTTGGTCCGTTGTATCATCTTCACGGTGATGAAGAAAAACTTAAGGTACTCGCAGAAGCAAAACGAATCACAAAAAAAGGCGGACACATTCTTGTTGCTTATGTTATGAATGATTACAGCGTGCTTCAGTATTGCTTTAAGGAACATCACTGGAAAGAAGTTGAAGACAAGGGTGGTCTTACCCCAGACTTCCACACTGTGTGCGATGAAAATGAATTATATGATTATGTGCGTTTAGAAGATATAGACCGCTTGAATAAAGCAGCAGGCCTAGAGCGTGTAAAAATAATTTCCGCCGACGGAGCTGCCGACTACATGCGCCGTGAATTAAATGAAATGTCAGAAGAAGAGTTCCAGGCCTTCTGCAAGTACCAGCTGGCAATTGCAGAACGCTCTGAGCTTGTTGGAGCCGGCAGTCACACGGTTGATATTCTGAAGAACAATTAATTACAGCATATCTTCAAAGAAGCTTATGCTTATATTCTTATCAATCTTCTTTAACTGCTTATATTTTTCTAATTCTAATTTGATTCCCTCTTCCTGGGCATTTGTATATTCCCCGGAATTCAGCTGCTTTTCAAGATTTCCACAGATATAAGCCAGCATAAACATCGAACCATATTCTGTATCCGAAACCTCTTCAGGCCAGCATTCAGAATTAATTGAAATTTTTATAATATCACTCAAAACAGCATATTCAATTATATCGGAATATTTTTGCAGACTTTCTTTTGTAAAATCTTTTTCTTTTTTGAATTTCTTTATCAGTTTCAGAAGTTCAGTTTTTTCAGCTTTTGTAATTTCAGAAGGCCAGATTTCATCTAGCAGGGCAGAAACTTCCATGCTGTTATTACCAGATTTCTCTAAAACATCCATCCATTCCTTTGGGAAAGTTAATTGCTGTCCAGGATTCTCTAAATTCGAAATTGCACAAACAACTGGTCCACCTTGTACAGAACATGGAGTTATTGCAAGTAATTTGTTTTTAAGTTGTTCCAGTTGTTTTTCATCGGCGTTTGCAAGACTATACCATACAGCAGATTTTTTTACAGGACGGAATGCAAAGAAAATAAATCCTACTCCAAGAACATTTTCTTTATTAAAATCTGAAACTATTGCCTGTGCCTCTCCTATGTAAGAAGATAACGCATCAACATCAGGGCATCGTTCATTCAAAACTTCATTTGTCTGAAATAATAAAATTTTTCCAAAATCTTTTGTTTGGGCAAAAGTTCCAGAAATACATAAAAAAATCAATGTAATAAATAGTAGTTTTCGTTTCATTTTTTCCTCCGGATTATTTATTATAAAACTTAATTACCTTATCCATAAAGGGGTCGTCGCGGCCGGTTACGTAATCTTTGTAGTGACGGTAGCACGAAAGATTTGAAAAGAAAAAGAAAACACCGGCCGGGGCAAAAAACAGGCCAACAATAAAAACGCCTATTGCAACAAGGTTCATTGTAGAGCCGGCCCCTCGACCAAGAATAATTTTTGCAGCAACAAGAAGCGCGAGCCCAATAACAATTTTCATGATACTTGCAAGCATGTTGTCCTTAAAATATTTGCGGGTCATGTATACAAGAAAAGCTCCGTCGTCTTCCAGGTTTACGCCTTCAAAAGCAGCCGGATTTTTTGCCTTGAGTTTTTCCTGATGCTCCACAAACTCCACAAAATACTTATTGTTGCGCGAATGCTCTACGCAGGTCCCGATTTTTGCTGATTCTTCCATATAAGTTCTCCTCATAAACTTCGTCATTGCGAGCACAACGTTCCCTTCGTCATTGCGAGCACAACGTACCCTTCGTCATTGCGAGCACAACGTACCCTTCGTCATTGCGAGCACGAAGTGCGTGGCGATCCACAAATTACAATGCCTGTTCATACATGGATTGCTTCGCTCCGCTCGCAATGACATCAGCGCTTTAAGTATACCATCAACAACATAATATCGCTATTACGAATGCCGCTTATTCTGTTAGCCTGCCCCAGCGTAACCGGGCGAATCTGTTCCAGCTTGTTGCGGGACTCTGCAGAAAGAGAAGCAATTTTGCCGTAATCAAAATCGGCAGGAATACGGGTGTTTTCCATTTTGTGAAGTTTTTCTACTCGTTTGTCCTGCTTTTCGATGTAGTATTTATACTTGGCTTCTATGCTTGCCATTTCCCAGTCTTTTTCAGGATAACCCGGATTTTCCATATTAGGCTTTTTAAGAAGCAGGGCTTCTATTTCTTCGAGGCGGGCATATTTTTCGTTTATGGCATCATACTGGGCCTGAGTTTTTAAGCCGCATTCAAAGGCATATTTTGCAAGACGGCGGTCTGCAGTGTCATGACGGAGCTTAAGACGATATTCTGCGCGGGCTGTGAACATGCGGTAAGGTTCTTTTGTTCCAAGAGTAACAAGGTCGTCAATCAAAACACCGATGTAGGCTTCGTCGCGGCCAAGGATAATTGGTTCGTAATCTGGGATCTGTCGGAACTTTTCGTAACCTGCCTGCTTTTGTACTCCGCTTATATATTCGTTGAGTTCTTTTGTTTCGCGCTCGCTGATTTTTGCAAATTGGCTCAATTCTTCCTTGCTCATGTTGTTCTTTGGCTGGAAGGCACCTGCCTCCATACTTGCTGCAACTCCGTTCATTGTGTTAGGAATTGAGCTCAAAGGGCCGCAGGTTGTTATGTGTGAGCGTGCATAAAGTCCGGCGTTCATTCCGGCAATAAGGCCCTGTCCGGCTGCTTCTTCGTAACCTGATGTACCGTTTATCTGGCCGGCATCAAAAAGCCCCGCAACTCGTTTTGTTTCAAGTGAAGGGAAAAGCTGGGTTGGTTCGACAAAGTCATATTCTACAGCATAGCCCGGTCGGCTCTGAACTGCATTTTCAAAACCGTGCATGGTGCGCATAAAGGCATCCTGTACACATTCAGGCAATGATGAAGAAAGTCCGTTTAAGTACATTTCTTCTGTTTCAAGTCCTTCGGGCTCAACAAAAATCTGATGGCGGTCACGTTCCTTAAAGCGCATAACCTTGTCTTCGATACTTGGGCAATAGCGCGGGCCAATTCCACTGATTTTTCCAGAATAGAGTGGGGAGCGACCAATATTGTCACGGATGATTTTATGAGTTTCTTCGTTTGTATAAACAATATGACAAGGCACCATAGGGCGCTCTACTTTTTCATCTTCAAAGCTGAATGGGATTACTTCTTCGTCACCAGGTTCAAGCTCAAGCTTATCAAAATCAATTGTGCGTTTGAGGATTCGTGGAGGAGTTCCTGTTTTGAGACGGCCTGTTGTAAAACCAAGACGGTGAAGACTTGCTGTAAGTCCGTATGCGGCAGGCTCCCCTACTCGTCCGCAAGGGGCATCGTATTCACCGATAAATATGCGTCCACCAAGGAAGGTTCCTGTTGTAAGGACAACTGAGCGTACAGGGATAATGCGGCCACGTTCTGTAACTACTCCTGTTACCTTCTGGCGCATTCCGCTTCGGGCGGCTTCTGTGGCATAATCGGGGTTATCAATATTGCTTCCGCTGTAGCCTCGTTTTTCGCCTGGGATGGTTCCCTTGTCTGCGGCACTGTCTGAGTTTGGAGGAAGCGGAGTTTCACTTGCAGTTGTAAGGATATCTATTACTGTGTCCATGAGTGTGTAAAGATTTTCTGTCTGTTCACAAACCTGGCGTGCAAGTCTTGAATATGTAATTTTATCTGCCTGGGAACGCGGTGCCTGAACTGCAGGTCCACGACGCTTATTCAACATTCTAAACTGAATCATAGAGCGGTCAATGAGTTTTGCCATCTCTCCGCCAAGAGCATCTATTTCGCGGACAATGTTTCCTTTTGCAATTCCACCAATGGACGGATTGCAGCTCATTCTGGCAATTGAGTCCGGGGTTTGAGTAATAAGTACAGTCTTGAGTCCCATGCGGGCAGCAGCAAGAGCGGCTTCTATACCGGCATGTCCTGCGCCAACAACGGCAACATCGTAATAATCATAAAAACCAGGCATATATTATCCTTAAGCCAATGTCATTGCGAGGAGCAAAGCGACGTGGCAATCCATTTATCAACATTCATATTATAATATGGATTGCCACGCTTCGCTCGCAATGACGTGCTATTATTTTTTCAATAATATTCTTTCTAATTCTTCCGTGGTATCTACAACAACGGAGGCGCCATGTTCCAAAAGGAAGTCGCGGCCGCGGAAGCCCCAGTCAACACCAATAAAATCAAGTCCTGAGTCTACGCCGGTTTTTAGGTCTACGTCGGAGTCTCCTATAAAGCAGGCTACACCCGGCTTGCATGCTTCTTCTCTTGAAATGCCAATCTCGCGCAGGATTTCGTAAAGGCCTGTCGGATCCGGCTTAGGAGGAATGCCAGGTCTGCTTCCGCTGATAACATCAAAAAGGTCCGGGAAATACATGTCGCAAAGTTCCTCTGCGGCAGCCTGAACCTTGTTAGTATTTACGGCAACCTTTACACCAGCAGCTCGCAAAGAAGAAATGCATTCCACAATTCCTTTGTAAGGCGCGGTTTTTATTGCACAGTGCTCCTCGTAGTATTCAATATATTCTGTAAGCACCTTTTGAAACTGATCTTCGGCAATATCTTTTGGCAGGGCACGATGCATAAGCTTTGGGATTCCGTTGCCTACCATGTATTTAATTTCATCAACTGTGTGGAGCGGGTATCCGTACTTCTTGCAAATCACATTACAACTGTCTGCAAGGTCATCAATCGTATTGAGGATAGTTCCGTCCATGTCAAAAATTGCAAGCTTGTACATTTGTGCGTCCGATTAAACCAGGCCTGTGGCTTCGTCAATTCCCATCATGATATTCATACACTGAACAGCAGCTCCCGAAGCGCCCTTTCCAAGATTATCAAAACGGGTTGTAATCATAATGCGGTCATCGTTTCCATAAACAAAAAGCTGCATGTTGTTAGTGCCTGCTAAAGTGTCGGCAGGAATAAACTGTTCCGGGAGGACGCCTTCACCCATGAGAGGTGCAACCTGAACAAAACGCGCATCCTTGTAGTGCTCCGCAAAGGTCTGCCATACATCCTGCAACTTCACACTCTTAGCAAGTGCGCGCGCATGCAATCCAACAGTAACAGTCATACCTGCAAAATAATCACAAACATAAGGATTAAAAATTGGTTCAAACTCAAGACCGCTTATTTTTTTAATTTCAGGAAGATGCTTGTGAGCCTGTGTAAGAGCATAAAGACGTGGAGAATCATAACCCTGAGGGCGCTCTTCACTTTCATAAACAGCAATTGCTTTTTTGCCGGCACCGGAATAGCCGCTTACTGCATGAATAACTACAGGATAATCTTTTTGCATAATACCGGACTTTACCAGCGGATACAAAATTGCGATGGAACCGCTTGCATAACAACCTGGAACTGCAACACGCTTAGAAGCAACAATCCCTTCGCGGAAAGATTTATCCAATTCTGGAAAACCATAAGCCCAGTCAGGGTTGGTTCTGTGAGCAGTAGAAGCATCAATTATCTTAGTCTCTGGATTAGTAACAAGCCCGGCCGATTCAATAGCAGCCGCATCAGGCAAACACAGAAAAACATAATCTGCCTGATTCATAAGGCGGGCCTTTTCTACAGGGTCCTTGCGCTTGTCTTCATCAATCTGAATAATTTCAAGGTCACTGCGCTTTTCAAAACGCTCAAAAATCTTAAGGCCGGTTGTGCCTTCTTTTCCATCAATAAAAATTTTATATATCATAGATGGCATTATAGTGAATTTTAGAAGGAATTGCAAAGAAGTGTAAAATTTTTCATTTTTTTTGCAAAATTTTTGTAAGAAGTCGATTTTTTTCGCAATACTATATATAGATAATTTACAAGTTAGTAGACCTTAAAAATGCTTTCGCATTTTTCTTAACGGTCTGCTATTGAACACCGGCCGCCAGCGGCCTTACACATGTAAGAAGCCCACTTTTTTTTAATACTATATATGTGGAAAAGCAATATTTCCGACCAGACAAGCTGTTTCTGTCTTTTAGGCGGGAATATAAAAGAGAGACGGCAAAACAAAAATGCATTTTTCCCGACTAATCAAGCATTTTGAAAGAGTTAGTCGGGAATTTTCAAAGTGGGCTCACAGAAAAAGCAAAGATTTCCCGACTAAATCACAGTTACAAAGTATTTGGTCGGGAATAATAAAGGAGTAGCATCCATAATGCCTTCTGTTTTCCCGACCACTTAGGTCGTTTCCAAAGTTTAGTCGGAAACTTTAAGCTGGAGAGGACTAAAAGCAGCAGCATTTTCCCGACTAAACCGCATTCTCAAGGCTTCTGGTCGGGAATATCACCCAGAAAGACAAAATTACAAGGAGCTTTTTTATGAAACAAGAACAACTTTCACCAAATCTTTCAATACCACAACTCCAGGAGCATCTAAAAGAACTTACTGCCATATTCAAACAGCTAAAAACAAGCCCGCATCCTCAAATCCCAGGTCGCCTGCGTATTTCACAAAAGGGAAAATACACAGAATATTACCATATAATAAACGCCGACGACTCCAACAATACCAACAGTACCCACAATGGCAAATACATCCCTAAAAAACAAAGGGAAATAGCCTGCAAGCTTGCCCAAAAAGACTACGACTCAAAAATAGTCACACTTGTAGAAGAAGAAATAGCCGCCTTAAAAACATATCTCACCATTGCACCAAATATCCAGGCTTTTTACAAGACAATGTGCCCCGCCCGCCAGAAGCTCATAACACCACTTACTCTTTCCGACGAGCAATACGCATCCCAATGGAAAACAGAACCCTACCAAGGGCTCCCCTTTGCACCCGATGCCCCTGTATACACAACAAATCAGGGCGAGCGTGTCCGCTCCAAATCCGAAGTGCTCATTGCCAACGCACTGGCGCAACACAAAATCCCTTACCGTTACGAGTATCCGCTCAAACTCCAAGGGCAACACAATAGCAATTCCACAACCCTCTACCCGGATTTTCTCTGCCTAAATTTGCGTACTCGCCAGGAATTTATCTGGGAACATTTTGGTCTCATGGATTCCCAGGAATATGTGTCTAACACAGTTTCAAAACTAAACCTGTACGCCCAGAACAAAATTACCCCTGGAAAAAAACTCATAATCACAATGGAAACTAACACCGAGCCGCTAACCCCGAACATAATTAATCAAATGATACATGAGTTTCTACTATAAAAAAATTGTTCAGTGTACACTGAACAAAGGAATTGAATAGTTCCTTTGTTGCGAAACTTCGTTTATACTCGTTTCGCAACAAAACCAATTATCCGATAATCTCAGGAGGATTTTTATGAGACAATTTACAAAACTACTTGCAGCTTTGGCTGCACTCTTTTTAGCTGTAGCATTCATTAGTTGTAGTGGTCCAAACTCTTCCACACAAAACGATGAACCACAGGATGTTGTTTTTGCATCAGAATCTAGGCAATATGGCCCAAATTCAACAGCTATCAGTTCTTATAATTTTAAAACAAATGGAACTTATGAGGCTCGTGATGAAGTTAGTAATGGCGATGTTTATATTAACTCTCAAGGAACATATACAGGAGATCCATCAACAGATGGTGATTTAATTCTAACACAAAAGAAGGTTGTTGATTATAATAACTATCCAAATTTAAAAGATTGTGAAGAACCGTACCAAACATATACAATTACAATTTCTAACGGAAAATTCACATTAAGCACCACTGAATTCACTCGCCAATAGTTAAACCCAAAGCATAAAAAAATCCCGGGCACCGCCCGGGATTTTTTTTATTTACAAATAATACTTCTCTTTATCATCCGCTTTATCATCTTCGTAAATCCACTGTTGCTGCGGAATATTATTTTGCCAGATGCCCCCTGCAAGACGATGGCACTCTTCTATGGCCATAAGGAACTTTGTAATTACCTTGTGCTCCGGCTGGAACTCGTAGTAAAGGCCGTTGAAGAAGCCGCCAAAGTATGACGAGTCCGTAGACATAACCATAGAAATAATGGCGTTTGCAGGACAATGAATCTCAAAGTGCTCGCCTTTTTTAGTACCCACGTAAGAGAACTCCTTGCGGGTAACCTTCATCACACCTTCGCCGACAATTTCTGCAGTAACAGTTTTATCTACATAGTGGTCAGACGGCTGAATACCAAGCTTAACCTTTTCTTCAATGCTAAAGTCCGGATTGTCGCGGATCTGGCGGTAAATCCATCTTCGCTGCAGTTCGTACCACACACGCATATTTTTTGGAACCACACAATCAGGACTGTCAGGAATCAAATCATAATATTCGTTGATTGTAACACCGTTGCCGCAGGCAGTACACTTGAACTTGTTGCCCTCTCCGTGCATAGCAAGGTCTGCTCCACACTTAGGACACCAGAACAAATGCTCTTCAAGCTTTACGGCAATATTTTCGTTTCCGGCAAACTTTACGCGGGCCTCCTTGTTCCATTCAAAATCATCAACCCAGATAGAAGCCGCAATTGCTTCTTCAATTTTTTCTGCAGTGAGCGCCGGATCCTTCACCTGCTGGGCAGTATAAAGCTGCTTTACAGTTACAATAACTTTTCCCGGACGGTTGGCAATATTCCACTGAGTATTTGACATGTAGCCGCCGGTAATTCTTGTAGTATAAACAGGAACACCAAGCTTTTTTACAAGCTTACCTGTTCCCGGAGTTAATGGCTGGTTTGTACCGGAAATACTTGATTTTCCTTCAGGGAAAAGCAGAACGCTTCCGCCGGCCTTAATAATCTGAACAATCTCTTTAATACAGTGAAAGTCAGAAACAAAGTTTTTCTTAGGAATAACCTTGCAGATCTTAAAGATTGCATGCATATGAGCGCGATGGAACTCGATATTAGAAGCAACAAAGTTCATAGGCTTTTTGATTGCCATACCAATATATTCCCAGTCGCAGCGTGAACTGTGATTACTGAAGACCAGAATCGGGCCCTTTGCCTTATTGATGTTAGTCTCATTTTCAACATGCACATTCATAGGCTTAGCCTGCGACTTAGCCACAATGTTGCGCATAAGAAAAAAGACAAATGGATTAATAGGTTTACCTTTTTTATTTTCCAAGTATTTATCGATGTTCAATTCGCTCATAAAATTGCTCCATTAAAAAAGTCCTGCCACTCCCGTAGAAAATGACCGCGGCCAGCTGAGAAACCTGTCCTCGGTCATTTTCTACTCCGTGTCAGGACTTTTAGAATAAATCTATTATCCTACTGTAACTTCGGATATTTATCGAAGTAAGCCTTTGTTTCTTTAGCTACGACACCAGTCAAAACAATCAACGCAATACAGTTAGGAATTGCCATCAGGCCGTTGAATACGTCGGCAATATCGAATACTACGTTTACTGTGAAGTATGGTCCAATTGCTACAGCTACAATGTAAAGAATACGATAAACCATAACAACCTTCATGTTGCCCTTTGTTATATATTCAAGACACTTTTCTGAGTAATAGTCCCAACCAAGAATTGTTGTAAATGCAAAGAATGCAAGACAAAGCATAAGCAGGAACTGAATAGAAATACCGTCACCACCAAGATCCCAGGAAAGAGCATTTGCTGTAAGTTCAACACCTGCCCATCCGTTTGCTTCATAAATAGCAAAGAAATCAGCATTTGTCATAGCAAGGATAATTGCAAGACCAGTCATAGTACAAACGATAAGAGTATCGATTACAGTACCAGTCATATTTACAAGACCCTGTTCTACAGGTTCATCAGTCTGTACAGGAGCAGCAGCGATTGGAGCAGAACCAAGACCAGCCTCGTTAGAGAAGATACCACGTGCAATACCCTTGCGCATAGAATCAAGAACCTGCTTCATAACCCAACCTGCAGCACCACCAGCCATAGCCTTCCAACCGAATGCAGACTTAAAGATAAGAACGAATGCAGCCGGAACCCTTGTAGCGTTCATGATGATTACAGAAACACCAAGGAATACATATACGATTGCCATTGCAGGAACAACCTTTTCGGCAACCTTTGAAATTCTCTTAAGACCACCAATAATTACAAGAGCGGCACAAAGTGTAACAACAATACCACCAATTACAGTAGCCCATGAATATTCATTTCCCTTGAAAACAAATGCAGTACCAGAATTACTGAATGCCATGTTTACGGCAGAAGTAATACCGTTTACCTGGGTCATAGTACCAATACCCATAAGACCGGCAAGAGCACCAAATACGGCAAACAGAATAGCAAGCCACTTCCACTTAGCACCCATACCTTTTTCGATTGTATAGAAAGGTCCACCAAGAACGTGACCGTCTTCTTTTACTTCACGATATTTGATTGCAAGCATACATTCTGCAAACTTTGTAGCAGTACCAAGAATGGCAGCAATCCACATCCAGAAAAGAGCACCAGGACCACCGGCAGCAATAGCGGTTCCAACACCGACAATGTTACCTGTACCAATAGTAGCAGAAAGTGCGGTACAAAGAGCAGCAAAACCACTAAGCTCTCCCTGACCTTCGTTCTTCTTGAAGATACCCTTAAAAGCTCTTCCCAATTTTGAAAACTGAATACCCTTGGCTCTGATAGTCAAAATCAAACCAGTTGCAAGGATAAGGATGATGGTTGGAACACCCCAAACAACATCATCAATAGCTGTAACGATAGAACTAAATGACATAATTAAGTCCTTTGTTAAATAGAATAAAATCTCTGTATAAGAGTTCTGCACCGGCGCGTGAAGAAACCTCCATGTTACGGAGAATCAGAAAAAACAAAGCACGTTGTTTCTAATGACAGTAATATTATACCATAAGAAGCGAATTTTAACAATAAAAAGGGAGATGAGGGCTTGTTATGGCAATAATTCGTAAGCAGGGTTTTAAGTTGCCGATTGTGCAGAACTGTGATATTCTTAAGGAGTACTGTAAGTTTATGGAAATGGTTTTGAGCACGGAAGCTTCTCTAAAACCAGAAAGTACAAAAGAAGATGCTATTGTATGCCTTGAAGAAGTCATCAGGGAATGCATTAAGGAAGGAATCCTAATAGACTACCTGACTAGAAAAGGTACGGAGGTAATAAACATGTTTTTAGATGAATATGACTACGATACCGATATAGCAGTACAAAGAGAAGAAGCATGGAAAAAAGGCAATGAACAAGGTTTACAACAAGGCATTGTTCAAGGCGCCCAACAACAAGCCATCCAAGCCGCCATTAATCTTCTAAAAATGGGAAAACTTACGCCAGAACAAATTGCTCAGACGCAGGGCCTTTCCCTCGAAAAAGTCCTTGAACTCCAGCAGCAGCTTAAGAAAAAATAAAGTAAGATAAAAAATTCAGGAGTTTGTATTTATCTATGAATATACGCGAACATGACCGTTGAGCAGGTTTCTGAAATTGTAAAAGATGTGGTGCGGGAAGAGGTGTAAAAACTGATTACTCTTAAAAAAAACGGCCTGTTCGCTATGAACAGGCCGTTTGTGTTTATTATTTCATTTTTACAGAAGTCATGCAGTAGTCGCCGTCGGCAAAATGGATGATTGTTGTGTAGTATTTGCCGGCAGGGATGTTATCTGGTTCCTCATAAGTGAATGTCTTATTACTAGACTGAACCTTTGCCTCTATACCGCCATTTAACCAGGCTTGTTTATCTCCCAGATCTACGGAACAATAAAGCGTATGAACTAAACAAGGTTCGTCGGTTAAAACATCAACACCAAATGCACCCTCATAATAATTTTTAATAGTAGGTGCGCCAGAATCGGCTAAATAATATGGAGCATAGAAATATATTGTATCCCAGTTGAATCCGTCTTTCCAATAGAAACTACTA